>UOGJ01000091.1_pt1 | contig 10551 bp, 12 predicted proteins | sample 1989031 | NCBI WGS metagenome assembly UOGJ01 (sample SAMEA4712195, study PRJEB27164) | hydrothermal vent metagenome | biome: marine basaltic hydrothermal vent biome; feature: marine hydrothermal vent; material: mineral | place: Pacific Ocean | collected 2011-06-14/2011-07-23 | depth 1719 m | reverse complement strand
ATGCAAAATGTTCGTACGCAGCGTATGGCTTTGATGATTGAAAAGTTGAAGAACTTGGGGGTTGATAATATTGAATTAGAGGAGGTTTGTACATTGGCAAAATCTAAAGCAGTTGGTAGGCCCCATTTGGCGACCGTGCTTAAAGAAAAGGGTTGGGTTCCTAATCTTAAAGCGGCTTTTAATAAGTATTTAGCTAATGATGCTCCAGCGTATGTATCTAAGTTTCAACAAACACCAAAAGAGGCCTTTGAGTTAATCCATTCTTTAGGTGGGGTTGCTGTGTTGGCGCATCCGATGTTAACGAAGGCTGATCCGTTGATTCCACAATTTGTCCGGGAGGGGTTAGATGGTTTAGAGGCGTGTTATCCGAATACACCGGATACGATAAAAAGTTTTTATGAGGGATTAGCCAAGAAGCATGGAATTTTAGTAACGGGAGGATCAGATGCGCATGGTGATGCGAAGAAGCATACATGGGTTGGGAAGGTTCAGGTTCATTATAATTTGGTTGAAGCTTTGAAGGAAAGGGCTCGATGTTAGAAAAATATATGCGGCAGGCATTAAGTTTAGCTGCTAGAGGTAAGACTACGACCTCACCAAATCCCATGGTGGGGTCTGTTATTGTTAAGGCTAATGAGGTTATTGCACAAGGGTGGCACCGACGATGTGGTGGTGATCATGCTGAGACTGTTGCCCTTAAAAAGGCAAGGGACCGAGCAAAAGGGGCAACGCTTTATATAACGCTTGAACCCTGTTTTCATTATGGAAAGACACCGCCTTGTGTTGAGAGGATTGTGCAAAGTGGAATTAAGGAAGTTATTGTAGCCATGAAGGACCCTAATCCTTTAACTAATGGAAAATCATTAACTGTATTACGTCGGGCAGGAATTTTTGTAAAGGTTGGGGTATTGCGAAAAGAGGCCCAGAAACTCAATGAAGTTTTTATTAAATACATCACAACAGGTTTACCGTTTGTAGCGACAAAGTCAGCACAGACATTGGATGGAAAAATTGCGACGGTGACGGGAGATTCTAAGTGGATTACCTCAATAAAAACACGAAATTATGCCAGGACGATTCGGGATGAATTTGACGCGATTCTTATCGGGAACGATACGGTTATTAAAGATGATCCACAGTTAAACGGAAAGCGTAAGAATTTAAAGAAAATTATTTTGGACTCAACACTTAAAATTTCTATGCATGCAAAGTTATTTCAGGAGATGGCTGTAGGGCAATGTATTATTGCTACTACGTCAAAAGCATTAGCAAGTAAAGTCCAATTATTTCAACGTAAAGGTATTCAGGTTATGTGTTGTCCTCAAAAAGACGGTAAGGTCAATTTGCAATGGTTGCTTAAAGAGCTTGGAGGGCAGAAAATTTCTAGTATTTTAGTTGAGGGGGGCGCGCATGTTATTGGCGGGATGTTAAAAGCAAAGCTTGTTGATAAAATGTATATTTATGTTTCCCCAAAGATTTTGGCGGATCAGAATGCGTTGAGTTCAGTTGTTGGTAGAAAGATAAAGAATATTAATCAAGCAAGTGAGTTAAAAAATTTGGATGTGCAGAAGGTAGGGAAAGATATTTTAATAACAGGATACGTTGGGAGCAAATAATGTTCACAGGGATTATTGAAGAAACAGGAATTGTTAAAGGAGTTAAGCAGAAGAAAAATTTATCGGTATTAACAATTCAGGCAAAAAAGGTTGTGCGTGGAGCAAAGGTTGGAGATAGTATTGCGGTTAATGGGGTATGTTTAACGGTGACGGGTACTCAAAAAGGTGTGCTGAGTTTTGATATCATGAAAGAAAGTCTAGCGTGTACGACATTGGGTAATTTAAGTAAGGGCAGTAAAGTTAATTTGGAACGGGCGCTTAAGGTTAACGGACGGATTGATGGACATTTTGTCTCGGGGCATGTTGATGATGTGGTTAAGATTAAAAAAATTGTTGAGTTGGAAAATTATACAGAGTTTCAATTAAGTTTAAAAAAGAGCTTAAACCCTTTTCTTGTTCCAAAAGGTTCGGTATGTTTAGATGGGATTAGTTTAACTGTGGGAAAAGTGACAAAGGCTTATTTTTCGGTGTATTTAATCCCGTTAACAAAGCAAGTGACCACGTTTGGTGAAAAGAAAAAAGGTGATGTGATTAATATTGAGACAGATATTTTAGCAAAGTATTTATTGCAGGGAAATTCAGCATTGAAATTGACGATTAAATAGGCTAGTGATAGTATCATGATTCAAGCGCATATTTTTTATTCTGGTCTTGTGCAGGGAGTTGGTTTTCGTCATACGGTTAACCACTTGGCAGAGGCGTTAGATTTGACTGGGTGGGTGCGTAACCTTTCAGACGGGAGGGTTGAGGTTTTGGTGGAAGGGACGCACGATCAAATAGGACAGTTTTGTCATAATATTGAAGATCATTTTCCAGGATACATTAGAAATAAAGCGATTGATTATCAGGAAGCACAGGGGACGTTTGAGGATTTTATAATTATTTTGTAGTAGGTGCTAAAGTTATGCGTTACGCCATTCTTTCAGATATTCACGGTAATTTAGAAGCCCTTGGTGCAGTAGCAGATGAGTGTCATCAGCAGCACGTTGGAAAAATTTTATGTGCCGGGGACACCGTCGGTTACGGAGCTAATCCCAAAGAATGTTTAGATTTTTTGCAAAAGTTTAAAGTTCCTTCTGTGGCGGGTAATCATGACTGGGCGGTTGGGGGGCGCTTAGATGCGTCATATTTTACAGACAATGGCAAAGCCGCCATTGCCTGGATTCGGTCAAATATTCCATTTGAGTATTTTAATTATCTCAATGGATTGACCACGGTTTATAAAAATGAGGATGTGATTGTTACGCACGCGTCATTAAACACCCCTGAATACTTTGATTACCTTAATAATATTACGAAAGCACCGAACACATTTACGTTAATGGATCGTCCGGTGTGTTTTATTGGACACACGCATGTGCCACAGATTTTTATTCAGCAAGGTGAAAATATTGTTTATAGTCATACAGCAGAGGTTGAAGTTATCCCAGAGTGTAAGTACATTGTAAATGTTGGTAGTGTCGGACAGCCTCGGGACAAAAATTCAATGGCATCGTATTGTATTTACGACACAGATTCAGGTTTGATTCAATTGCGCAGAGTAAGCTACGACATTGTTACAGCGCAGCAAAAAATTTTGGCAGCAGGCCTCCCAAAGGCCTTAGCCACAAGACTTTCATTAGGAAAGTAGGGGCGCGCCACTGGTGCGCCCTAAATAATTGATAAAAAAATGAATAAAAGCAAAGCAAAAAAAAGAGTTCAATTTTTATCCAAAGAGCTAGAAGATCACAATCGCCAGTATTACATTCTAGATCAGCCCACAATTTCCGACAAAGAATACGATGTCTTATTAAAAGAGTTGATTGATCTTGAAGAACAGTTTCCGGATTTAAAATTATCTCACTCTCCGACTCAACGGGTAGGTGTTAAGCTTTCCGCAGGAGCAGGAACTATTACTCACAAAATTAAGATGTATTCACTCGATAACACGTATTCGATTGAAGAGCTTAAGAGTTGGGCTCAACGCGCTTATAAATCTTTGCCAAATCAGGAAATTGAGTATACTGTTGAGTTAAAGATGGATGGTGTAAGTGCGGCGTTGAGTTATGTGGATGGGCGTTTTGTGTTAGGTGCCACGCGTGGTGATGGGACAACAGGTGAAGATGTGACACACAGTCTGCAAACAATTTCGACAATCCCGTTACAATTAATAAATGATTTCCCAAAGGAGCTAGATGTTCGTGGAGAGATTTACATGAATACAGAGGATTTTCGTCGTTTAAATCAAGAGCGTAAACGTAATGAGGAGGTTATGTTTGCCAATCCACGAAATGCGACGAGTGGTTCGGTGAAGTTGTTGGATTCACGTATTACAGCTAAAAGAAAATTGAGTTGTTTTGTGCATTCCTTTGGTTTGTTGGAAGGAGAGGAGACATTTACGACGCAGTGGACATTTTTAGAAAAGATGAAAGAATGGGGGTTTTGTGTTAATCCTCACAGTCGTTTATGTAAGATAGAGGAAGAGGTGATTGCCTTTTGTGAGGAGTTTCAGGCAAGACGGGATCAGCTTCCTTACGAAGTGGATGGGGTGGTGATTAAAATTAATTCTTTAGCTCAGCAGCAACAGTTAGGCTACACAAGTAAAAGTCCGCGTTGGGCTGTGGCGTATAAATTTCCAGCGTATCAGGCTACGACGACTGTTTCTAAAATTGTTGTTCAGGTCGGGCGGACAGGAGTTTTAACACCGGTAGCGGATTTAGAGCCGGTAGAGTGTGCGGGCGTGACGATTTCTCGTGCGACATTACATAATTTTGAAGAGGTTCAACGTCTTAAAATTAAAGTGGGCGATAAAGTTCTTGTTGAACGAGCGGGTGATGTGATTCCAAAAATTATTAAAGTGGTTGTTCCTTCTTCACGTCAGGGATGTAAAATTTTTCAGCCGCCTAAAATATGTCCGGAGTGTGGAGGGGTGATTGCTAAGGGTAAAGAGGAGGATGTCGCGTACCGCTGTGTCAATCCATCTTGTCCGAAACAATTAGAACGGAGTTTGGTGCATTTTGCTGCGCGAGGGGCCATGGACATTGAAGGCTTGGGCAAGGTTGTGATTGCACAATTGTTAGAAAAAGGTTTTGTTCAGGATGTTGCTGATATCTATTTTTTAACAACGGAACAATTAACAGCATTAGAGTTATTTAAAGAGAAGAAGGTTAATAATTTACTCACAGCAATTGAAAAAAGTAAGCAGAAGTCTTTATCCAAGTTTTTGTTTGGGTTAGGCATTGCCAATATTGGTACAAAAGCAGCAAGTACTTTAGTGCAACATTTTGGCAGTATTGATTGTTTAATGAAAGTTGCCATGCATGAATTAGAAGAAATTCATGAAATTGGTGGTGTCATGGCAGAATCTATCGTAACATTTTTTGAGCAGGATAAGACAAAAGAGTTAATAAAGAAGTTTAAAAAAGCAGGAGTCAATCTTGTCGAAGAGCGGAAGAAAAAAGGGGGGGGGCGATTCGACGGAAAGAGTTTTGTTTTTACTGGGGAACTTAAAAAAATGACGCGGTATCAAGCGAATGATTATGTCAAGGTTTTGGGAGGAAATCCAGTTACCAGTGTAAGTAAAAAAACAGATTTTGTGGTGGCTGGTGGATCTCCAGGATCAAAATATCGCAAAGCTCTTAAATTGGGCATACCCATATTAACCGAAGAACAGTTTCAGGAGATGTTAAAATGAAGTCAAAAATGTGGCTAATGAGTTTAATGAGCTGCTTGTGTTTGTGTATTTTTTTGCAAGGATGCACACCATTGCGCAAGAAGTTTACACGTCAGAAAAGAGCAGAAAAGAAGGTGAAATTTATTCCTGTTTTAGATCCTATTGATTACCCTCCACCGCAGAAAAATCCAGAAGAGCGTTATGCTTACCATTATTCCATGTGGCGTATTTGGAATCGGGATTTGCTACAGACTTTTGACCGTAAGACGAGTGGAAAAAATCAGAGATATCTTGTGGGGCAAATGATTGTTCAGCTTCAAGAAATGCAAAAATGGGTTATCCAGGAAAAACAGCAGGGAATAGAAGATTTAATGGCTAATCTTCAAGTAATCAAAAAAATGTTGTCTAAGCCAGATCCTATGCGTAATGTTTTTTCGATTAAGAAAAAGATTGAATTAAACGTTAAACGGACACGTGCGCAGTTTAAGCCAGCTTTGATGGAAGGGAATTTCAGTACGCCTTAACATGGAAAAATATTTAGATGAATTTATTGATTTTTTATCGTTTGAGAGACGCCTAGCAGGTAATACGCTAATGGCTTATCGTCGAGATTTAAAGAAATATTTTCAATATTTGAAGACGCAAAAAATTGAAGATCCAGGTAAAATTAAGCAAAAAAATATTACGAATTTTATGCATGCACAAAAGCAGGAGGGGATGGCTGTTTCTTCGATTTGTCGAAATTTAGCGGCAATCAAGATGTTTCATCGTTTTCTTGTGTCCGAACGCGTGGTTAAGGAAGATTCGAGCAGCCTAATAGAAACGCCTAAAATATGGAAAACTATTCCTGATGTATTAAATTGTCAGGAAATAGAACAGATTATCGAGGCAGCTAAGGGGTCGAAGTGGAAACAGGTACGTGATTATGCTATGTTGGAGTTGTTTTATGCCAGTGGAATGCGTGTGTCTGAATTAGTCAACTTGACTGTTGATAATATTAATTTAGATATTGGTTATGTCCGTTGTTTTGGCAAAGGACATAAAGAGCGAATTATTCCTGTGGGGAAAAAAGCACGATATGCCGTCATGAAATATTGCACAAAAACACGTCAGAAGCTGCTTAAAAATTCGACAACAATGAGTTTGTTTTTAAATATACGCGGCACCTCTATTAGTCGACAAAGTGTATGGAAAATAATTAAATTTTATGCAGTTAAAGCCGGCATCAAAAAAGAAATTAAACCACATACGTTTCGACATTCTTTTGCCACACATCTTTTAGAGCATGGAGCTGATTTACGTTCTGTTCAAGAAATGTTAGGGCACGCGGATATTTCTACAACACAAATTTATACGTATGTCGATAAAGAAAAGTTACGCAGCGTGCACAAAGAATTTCATCCAAGAGGATAATGGAAAATCATTTTAAAAAATATGATAAAAAAAGTTTAAGTTTTATTGAAAAACTTGGGCGAGAAGCACATCGGCATGGAGTCTTAGCTTATCTTGTTGGTGGGGCTGTTCGGGATATCTTACTGCAGCGGAGTCACCTAGATATTGATATTGTAATTGACGGGGATGCTATTATCTTTGCCAATCAACTTAAAAAAACTTTAAAGATAAAGTTAACTGTCTATCCACAATTCGGCACGGTATGTTTTCGGCATACGGATAATCTGGAAATTGATTTGGTCAGCGCACGTAAAGAGCATTATCTTCATCCTGGATCTTTACCAGTGGTCTCGCCTGGAAGTATAAAAGATGATCTTTTCCGTCGGGACTTTACTATTAATGCCATGGCGCTGTGTATTAACCCAAAGCAGTTTGGTCAATTAATTGATCCTTGGGGAGGCTTGCGGGATTTAAAAAATAAAAAGATACGTATCCTCCATGGGCAGAGTTTCAAAGATGATCCCACGCGTATTCTTCGTGCTGTACGATTTGAACAAAGGTTTTGTTTTAGAATGGAACCTGCGACATTAAAATTACTTAAATTGGCTGTCAATACAGGTTTTTTTCAAACCGTAAAACCGCCACGTTATTTTGCGGAATTCAGAAAAATATTAGCTGAAGAAAATCCTTTATTGGGATTAAAACGCCTTAATCGTTTTGGAGGATTGAATTTTATTGAGGATGCTTTTCAATTAAACGTAAAGGATATTAAACATACTTATGATATAATTTGTCCTGTTACGATTAAACCGAAAATTTACTTACTCTTTTTGTTGGCAGGTCTTAATGAGCAGACACAGAAGTTAATTTTTAAGAAATTTCATCTGACAGCAAAAGAACAAAAAAGTTTCTTACAAATCAGATCAATTTCAGGTATTATAGAAAATCTTTTAAAGCATATTTCTCAACCAAGCGCAATTTATAAGATTTTAAAACCATTAATGCCAGAGGTTGTGTGGTATACGTATTTGCAGGTGAGTGATAAAAAACTTAAGCAGGCGCTTAGTCAGTATTTAGAAAAGGATCAATATTGTTCTCTAAAAATCACGGGTGAAGATTTGAAAAAATTAGGTGTGATCTCAGGGCAAAGGATGGGAAGAATATTAAAGAAGGTTTTATATTTTAAAATGGATCAAGGTTTAAGAACGAAGCAGGATGAATTGAAATGTGTTAAGACATTATACCAATTCCATTAAATGAGAACACAATTAAAAAGCTTATTTGCTCGTTAAATCATCGAGACAAATAAAATTAAATCAGGAATTAATTAATGGAATGGGTATTATTAAATAATCATGGATAGAATAGATCGCATTAATCAACAAATAAAACAAGAACTTGGGAACATTCTTTTACGGGACTTAAGTGATCCACGTTTAATTTTGGTTACGATTACAGCTGTCAAAACAACACGTGATTTACGTCATGCGCGTGTATTTTTTTCTGTATTAGGTGACACAGCTCAGATAGAATCTGTTGAGAACGGTTTAAGAAGTGCTTCCGGTAGGATACGTCGTCTTATTAGTAAGCGCCTTACTTTCCGGAACGTGCCGGACTTTTCATTTTTTTATGATAAATCTATCGAAGAAGGTTCACGTATTGATCAAACCCTTTCGGATATACATGATGAAGAAGATTATCCAAACAATTAAAAAATATCAAAAATTTCTTATTAGTACACATGTTAATCCTGACCCGGATGCTCTATGTTCAGAGCTGGCGGTCGCCTTATTTCTTAAAAGCCTTGGAAAAAAAGTAACGATTCTTAACGAAGAAGAGGTCCTTACACGATTTCATTTTTTTCCAGGTGTGAAGCAAATAAAAGCATACAAAGAAAAACAACATTATAATTATGATGTTGCCATTATCGTGGATTGTGGAGATTTAAACCGTATTGGAAAAGTAAAGAATGCCCTTGGGGATGGAAAGATATTGATTAATATTGATCATCATATAACCAATGATTTTTTTGGAAATTTAAATTTAGTTTTAAAAAAATCTTCCTCAACAGCAGAAGTACTTTATGAACTTTTATTAGAAGCTAAATGTAAATTAACAAAAAATTTAGCCATAAATTTATATTGCGGAATTATGACAGATACAGGTTCTTTCCGTTATAGTAACACCTCTTCTCGAACACACCATATTGTCAGTGAATTGCGTAAGTTTAATTTCTCAGCAACAGAGCTTTATAGTAATCTTTATGAAACCATATCGCTTAAAGATTCGCAAGAGTTTGCGCGAATTATCAGCAAGTTTGATACTTTATATAAAGGAAAGATTATTTATGTTGAGCTACGTAAAAAAGTTGTAGAACGATTTTCAGAGGCATTTGATTTAAGAGACGCACTTTTCCGTTTTTTACGTTCTATCTATGGTGTGGAGGCGGTTGTTATTTGTACGGAATTTAAATCTGATAAAACACGTGTCAATCTGCGTTCTTCCGGAAACATTAATGTGGCTAAGATTGCGGCACATTTTAAGGGCGGTGGACATCATAATGCCAGCGGTTGTCAAATTGATGGTAATATTGCTCAAGCACGTCAAAAAGTTTTAAAAGAAATTAAAAAATCCTTGTGATCAAAGGTCTGCAAAAAATCCTCCCATTCCTTTTTCCTTTTAGTATTTGGGTTTTTCTTCGTCGTGGTTTTTTAACCGGAAATTTTTCCTTTGTAGGAGACAATAGTCAATATTTTTTTTGGCTCCAAAATTATCTTTATAATATCATTCGCGGTGTTTACCCTCGTTGGAATCCTTTTTTCAGTTGGGGAACGTTTGACAACATTGATACCCGCATCATCGGAGACTTCAATCCCTTTCTGCAGTTCGTCAATATATTTCATCACATAGGATTTTCTTTTTTTCATGCGATGATCCTTTTTTTATTTATTTATTATTTAATTGGAAATCTTGGATTTTATTTTTTAGCACAGCGTTTATTTAAAGAAAAACGCTTAGCGTACATCGCTTTTATATTATTGATGTTTTCTTCGATGGGGGCAGCATTATTTCAACAGATGCAAATTTTCTTTCTCTTCACAGCAGGGGTATGGTTTTTTTATTTTTTAGTTGGTTTTGCACAAACCATGGAGAAAAAATATTTTTTAGGCATAACCTTCAGCAGCATGGTTTTAGTGACGACATACATGCCCTTTCATTTTTTAACAATTTTTCTTATTTTTATTCTATTTTTCAGTATTTTTTATTTAAAAGAATTCGGACGTATTCTTAAGCGTTCTGGAGGATTTATTTCTAAAAATAAAATTTTAACAATTTTTTGTACCATGAGGTAAATATTCGTTTAACCCATCCCCAAATTCCTATTAAAAACAAAAAAACCTGGACACGTTCATGATTGCATGGTAAAAAGAAATCATGCAAATCGGCCCAAAAGAAGCTCAACGAAATCGAATTTTTAAATTTTTATCCGCGACCAAAAAGAATCTCTTCAACAAGAAGTGTTTACCTGTCCAAAAGCTAGCATTCTCATCAATAAAAAATCTTTCAAGAGAAGATCTTGAAGTTGAGTTTCTTAAATTGTGTTGTGAATCAGGTAGCTGGAGATCAAAACACGCGCGAGCAGTTAAACGAGAGGAAAAGCTTAACCCAACTTCGACAAAATCCATCCAAAAAGCGCGATATTTGGGGTTTTAAATGTTGTAACTCGTTGGTAATAAACAACATTCATTTTGAAACCGCTTTGTAGTCACTGAATATTTTAAAATAACTATTGACTTTTCGAGAAAACCTTCCTAAAATACCCCTATGTTCATCCGATCCACAAAAAAAATTGTCAATGGCAACCCCTATTCTCAACAACAACTCATGAGT
>UOGJ01000068.1_pt1 | contig 10686 bp, 11 predicted proteins | sample 1989031 | NCBI WGS metagenome assembly UOGJ01 (sample SAMEA4712195, study PRJEB27164) | hydrothermal vent metagenome | biome: marine basaltic hydrothermal vent biome; feature: marine hydrothermal vent; material: mineral | place: Pacific Ocean | collected 2011-06-14/2011-07-23 | depth 1719 m | reverse complement strand
TGTGTTCTTATTGGAGGGTTTGCTGTTAATTATTATCGTGTGACACGTCAGACAGCGGATAAAGCACTTGCCTGATATTATTAATTTGATCAGAATTAATAGTGTTGATATTAAAGAAAAGAAATTTAAAAAAATATGTTTAAAATATGGGACGCAAGATATATATCAAAAAATATTGGAGGCGATCGGATGAGTGATTTAAAATTTCCGATTATTAAAAATACTAATGCTGCTAAGAAAATACTTTCCATAGATGAATATCTAAAATTTGTTCAATTTCATTTAAAGTATACTTTTGATGAAAAAGCTTATGCTAAATGGAAAAAGATATTGCCTGTAAATGTTCCATTTTCTATGAAATAGCTCCCGAAATCTACACCGGAAAAGCTATGACTGTTTTAGGCTCTAAAACAATGGAAACTTTTTTGCCTATGGGCCAGGTGGTATGAGAAGGCTGGGTTGTTAAGAGTTGTTGGCCAGAGGGGAGTTTGACGGAATAAAGCTGCACTGAACCCCAAAATTGATGTTTGCAAATGGTCCCCATTCCTGTCTCATCAAGAGTTACTCTAATGTCATCAGGACGAAGCATTAAGTCGAGGTGTTTGGAATTTTTTAAACAGGGAGGACATTGGATGGAACCTATTTCTGTAATAATATGATTATCTTTAAGCTCTCCATTGATAAATACCGCCGTACCAACAAAATCAGCAACAAAACGTGTTTTTGGTTCGTTATAAATATTCCATGGTTTATCCAACTGCTCAACACGCCCTTCATTAATAACCAAAATACGATCTGATAAATCTAAAGCTTCTGTTTGATCATGCGTCACCCATACCGAAGTTGTTTTAGTTTTTTTCAATACGTCGCGTAATTCTTGCGCTAAACTCATACGCAAGTCTGCATCAATATTACTTAACGGCTCATCAAGTAAAACAACTTTTGGATTTTGAGCTAATGTCCGTGCTAATGCTACGCGTTGTTGTTGTCCGCCGGAAAGTTCATGCGGATAACGACCTAAATAGCCTTCTAATTCTAATAAACTCATTAATTCTTCAAGACGTTTTTTTTGTTTATCTTTGGGCCATTTATGAATACCAAATAAAATATTTTTGCGGACAGAAAGATGGGGGAAAAGGGCATGATCCTGAAACATCATACCTACTTGACGATTTTCAGGAGAAATGAGTGTATGACGATCAAAAACAATTTTTTGGTCTACGGTAATAACCCCTTCATTTGGATAGGCCAGTCCGGCAATTAAACGTAACAGCGTTGTTTTTCCTGAACCACTGGGGCCTAGTATGGCTAATAATTCGCCTTGTTCAATATTAAGAGAAAAAGGACCTAATTTAAAAGTTTTTTTATTATTAGCTTGATGTGAATATTTTATTTGCTCAAAGCAAACCATTTGATTTTTTTGATTATTATCCATAACTAATTTCCTTCATAACGATTTGAATATTTGCTCATAATGATTACAAGCGGTAATGATAAAAGAATAATTAATAATGCCGGTGCCGCGGCCTGTTCATAAAATCCTTCACTCGCCGCAATCCAAACTTTAACAGTTAATGGATCAAATCCTGCGGGTCGTAATAAGAGAGATGCAGGAAGTTCTCGCATTGAACTTAAAAATACAAATATCCAGGCTACTAACAATGCAGGAGTTAATAAAGGACGTGTTACAAACCAAAATGTTTTGATTTTAGAATACCCTAAAACACGCGCGCTTTCTTCTAATTTTTCTGAAATTTGTTTTAATCCTGCCTGTGTCATTTGAAATCCTTGCGCGAAGAAATGGATAAGAAAGGCAAAGAAAAGTGCTGTAATACTAAAACTAAGTCTTGGTGCAATACGGCTAAATACTAAGGATAACCCTAAAGCAGTTAATACTCCTGGTAATGCAATACCGGACTGGGCCATCCATGAAAAACATTTTCCGGAAATACTATTTGGTTTACGTACGGACCAATACGAAAGCGGAAGTGCCAAAATAACCGTCACGGTTGCTACAAAGGCAGAGAGCCCTAAGCTATTCATGCCGGAGCGCCATAATTCTTTCATGGGCGTGGCCCAAATTTGAAGTGATGCTGAAACGGTAAATGATTTAATAAACCAATAGAGAAGAACTCCTACAGGAATGATTAAACCCATTAAAATAACAAGGACAATAAATATTATTGCAGGAGTTTTCCATAGACCTAAGGGGACGACTTTGGCTGTAAAAGATTTATTTTTTAATGATGCGTATCGGCGCCTCTTGCCTAATGTTTCTTGGCCGATAAAAAGTAATAGTGTGAACCCAATTAATATTGTACTTAGGGATGCCGCTGAGGAATAATCATAACGCCCACTCATTTGTTCATAAATAGTACCCACAAAAGTTGGATGACGTAATAAGCTAACCACGCCAAAATCTGAGAGAACATAAAGGGCTACAAGAATGGAGCCAGCTGTAAATGCGGGTATTAATAAGGGAATCGATATTCTAAAAAAACGTTCGACCCGTCCAATGCCCATACAACGAGCTGCTTCAGAAAAACGGGCATCCATCTTGGATAATGAGGCTGATACAATGGTAAATACGTAAGGGTATGTTCCTAATGTTAACATCGCCGTGGCCCCCCAAAATCCATAAATATTAGGAAAATTTATATTGCATCCCCAAGAATTAAATAATTTTTCGCCAAGGCCTTTCATACCAAAAAAATTAATATAACAAATAGCTATGATATAACAAGGTGTAATGAGGGGGGCAATAAGAAGAGGTTTAATAATATTTTTTATGGGAAGATCCGTACGTTCCACTAAAAATGCTAATACCGTACCCAAAAATAAAGCGCCTATTGTCACCGTTAATACTAACCATAATGAGTTAGCCAACAGAGTTGGCACACGTGTTTGCCATAAACGTGCCCAAATTTCTCCATCTACACCTATGGCAAAAGATAACACACAAAGCGTTGGAACTACCATAACCAAAGCAATAAAAATAGAAGGGAGATAGCGTAAAAATTTCATATCATCGCCAATCAATACGTTCCAAAAGTTCCATGGTTGAATCCAATTGAGCTCCGAGTTCATCAAGATTGACATCCATAACTCTTAAACATTCAATGGCAGAAGGCCCTTCACAGTGCATAGAGGACAAAACATCTGGATTAGTAGCTACAGAAGGTAATAAGGGGTATTCAAAATTGACTCCGGCAAATAATTTTTGTGCCAATTCTGAAACTAAAAAATTCATGAATTTTTTAGCATTCTCTCTATTTTTAGCTCCTTTAACAATCGCTGCTCCCGAAACATTCACAAGTTCACCGCGTTGTCCAGGGCCCTGATCTAAATAAATAATATCAACATAACGTAAATCAGAGTCAGCATCTTTTTTTTGTAAATGATAATAATAATGATTAATTAATCCCATAGAAAATTCACCTCGTGCAACAGCTTTACGGATATCGGTATGACTTTTTGTGATCAGTTGAATTTGATTACTTTTAAGTCCTTTAAGAATCCTTTCTGTTTCCATATTTCCTAAGGCAATACATAAACCACTGACCCAAGCCACCAAGGATTCATTACTCATATTAACAGCCGCAATTTTTCCTTTCCATTTTGGATCCAGTAAATCAATCAATGTTTTTGGAGCTGCTTCTCTATTAATAAGCTCTGTATTAATTAAAAGCGCACGTGAACGACCAGATACACCAACCCATGACCCATCGCGGGCTCTAAATTTTTCAGGAATATTTTCGATAAGATTATTTTTGTAAATTTCAAAAGCGCCTTTTATACGCAAATATTCTAAGGACCCAGATTCTTTAGCAATATAAATATCAGCTGAAGGCGATGGGAGTTCCTGCAAAATCTGCTGTCCTAAAGCCGCAGATTTTCCTGTTTTCAATATGACTTTAATCCCAAACTCTTTTTCAAATAAATCAATCACGGGACGAATTAAGGGTTCTTTACGTCCTGAAAAAACAACCAATTCATTGGCATTCGCGTTACCAATAACAATCATCCAACATAGGGATAAAAAAATAATAACTCTAAATATTTTAATCATTGCTGTTTCCTTTTTGAATAACTACTCCTACTTTAAGCCTATTATTTTTAGGAACGCTTTTTGCGACGAAAGATCTTTTATGATACAAGATCCTTCACTCCGCTACGCTTCGTTCAGGATGATGGTGTGAGTAGTTACCTTTTTGATATTGAAAATCATTTTCATTAAATATATTAATTTAAGACATATTTTAGGGAGGTAGTTTTTTTTGTCAAGAAATTTTATAGACAAAATTAACCCTCAATTCCTAATTAATAATTAGTGGATGATTTTCAGAAGAAAATTCTCTTGATTTAGTTTGATTCCATATTATATTACGATATAAAATTAAATAGGATAACGTTATGAACAGAAGAAAATTTTTAAAAATTGTCGGTGGTGGTGTGATTGTGGCGGCTGGAACCGGAATTATCGGTTTTTTTGCAACCAGAACCCCTAATCGAGCGCTTAAACCATGGCTGGATTCCGGAACAGCTTATACCGAGCCACGTGAAAGGGCATTGTCCTACGCCATTCTGACTCCCAACCCACATAACAGACAACCTTGGAAAATTGATCTTTCTAATCCCGATACCATCAAAATTTTGGTTGATACAGACCAGATGTTACCCCATACAGATCCATTCAACCGTCAAATCACTATCGGTTTTGGCTGCTTTCTTGAAGTTTTACGCATGGCTGCTGCACAAGATGGGTTCCGTGTTGAGGAAAACCTGTTTCCCGAAGGATCAGTTGAAACTCAACTTGACGAGCGACCTGTGGCAATTTTGAAACTTCTACGCGATACCAAGATAAAACCTGACCCTCTGTTCCTACATGTCCTGAAGAGGCGTTCGCTTAAAGACCCTTACGACCTGTCTCACCCAATTTCTGATAAAACTCTCCTTTCTATTGAAGAGGCAACGGATGCTCAGAATCGAATAGGTACAACCAATGATCCCAAAATGGTCGAAAAAATCCGCCAACTCACTCGCCAGGCCATGAAAATCGAAATCGAAACTCCGCAGACCTATAAGGAAAGTGTTAATCTGTTTCGTATCGGCAAAAAGGAAATTGAGGCTAATCCTGATGGTATTGATTTCTCCGGGCCATTGTTTGAGTCACTAGCCTTGGCCGGATTTTTTTCACGCGAAGGGGCTCTCGATCGCAATTCCTCTGAATTCAAGCAGGGCATTGCGGCAGTCATGGAGAATGTTGATACCGCAATGGGGTATGTCTGGTTGGTCTCCAAAACCAATACGCGGATTGCCCAGATTAAATCCGGACGGGACTGGGTTCGTATAAACCTTGCAACGACAGGACTTGGCTTGGGCACTCACCCACTTAGCCAGGCCTTACAGGAATATTCTGAAATGACGCAAATGTACAAAAAACTACATGAAATATTTGCACCGGACGGCGGAACTGTGCAAATGCTTGCCCGTTTGGGTTTTGGTAATAAGGTTGCGGCTAGCCCCAGATGGGCATTAGAAAAAAAAATTATAGGAGTATGACATATTGATCGGCATGAGGCTGGGCGACAAAATAACATTTTTAAATTTTTCAAGAAAATCGGAATTATCAATCAGCTTGCTACAACCTTCTTCAATTATTGATTACCCGATGGGTTACAGATGTTCTATTTTACATTAGAGCTGTTGCTTAATAGAAGGATTTATATTTCTTAGCGCTACACGTACAGTTTTCCGTATCGACAGAAAGAATTATTAATTTCTACACAACCAGAAGATAGACAAAAAGTTATATTTTTTATTTTCAAAGATGTAAATTTAGATACCATAGGATTAAAACCTAGTTAAGCACGAGGAGATTCCTATGATCAACATAAAAAGAGCTTTGAAAAGTAAACGATTAATCTCAGCATTAACAGGAATAACACCTGATGAATTTTTCAAGTTGATTGCTTCATTTGCAAAAATTTGGAATCAAACCAAAGAGGCTAAATACGGTTTAGAGCATCGCCAGCGTAAGCCCGGTGGTGGAACAAAAGGATTTTTGAAAACTATAGAAGATAAATCATTTTACATTCTTTTTTATTACAAATGTTATCCTACTTTTGATTAGGAGTCATTCTTCTTTAATTGTAACCGTTCAAATGCTTGTCGAGGAATGCATGAATTGACGTCAATTATAGAAGCTGCTTTAGATAAAAAAATAGTTTTACCTAAACGAAAAATAGAAAGTATTGATGAGTTTTTTAAAATGTTTCCTGACGCCAAAGATATATTTATCGATGGAACAGAAAGACCAATTCAAAGATCAGCAAATTATGAGACACAAAAAGAAAAAGCATACAAAAAAGAATATTGTCGTTACTGACGAGCATAAAAAAATTGGATTTCTGGGTGAAACAACCAATGGGAAAGAGCATGACTTGCCTATATTAAAAGAAGATGGATTTTTTGATCGCATCCCTGAAGATATTCCAATCCATTTTGACTTAGGTTTTCAAGGCGTAGCAACGGACTTTCCAAAAATAAATTCTATTTTACCTAAGAAAAAACCAAAAGATAAAGATCTCACAGAAAATGATAAAGAACAGAACGCAGCAAAAAGTCAAATACGAGTATTAGTCGAGAACGCGATCGGAGGCGTTAAGAGATTGAAAATCGTCTCTGATGTGTTTCGTAACAGAAAAATTGATTTTGTCGATACAGCAATGTTGGTCACCTGTGGGATTTGGAATTTCCATCTCGCTCAGATGACTTAATCCTTCGAGTCCACGAGGATAAATTTCATATAATGATTTATTAAGCAACAGCTCTAATTATTAAAAAGGAGATATATTAGATGAAAAAATTTTTATTTTCGACATTTTTGGTAATGCTAATTTTAGCTTATAACAACCCCGCAGTACTTGCAAACTCGTCAAATAATACTCTTTTGGTAGATGATTTTTCTTTTATTAATCCTTATGTTAATGTGTCATTAAATCCTTATTGGCAGAATGCAACACCTCCTTTATGGGGGAGTTCAGATGATCCTTATAGTGATGCTTATCATACAAATAATTTAGGATTTTATGTAGGAAGTGGACCTTATGAGGGAAGAGCTAAAGTTGAATGGGGAGGGTTCAGAAGTTTTTCTTGGGATGCATCACAGTCAGCATGGTGGTGGTATACACATTTAACCAATAATAATTCGGGTACAGATACAACAGCTTATCACTTTCTCACTATGCGTGTTAAAGGCGAAATTGGTAAAATAGGAAATGATAAAGGGGAACGTTTTAAAGTTAAAATAGAAGATGTTTCTGGAAATTTTCATATTCGATATATTGATCAATATATTTCAGAGGCTATTACGGCAGAATGGCAAACGTTAAAAATTCCTTTAAGTGATTATGCAGGAGATGTCGATTTAAAGAATATAAAAGCTATTGTATTAGTGTTTTCTTCTATTGATGTCAGAAACTCGACAGAAAAAATATATTTTGATGACATTGCGTTTATGCCAGAGTTTGATTTAGTTCCCGCATCAGATAATGTTACAAAAATTTCTGTAAATGCTCCTGTTAAAGTGGAGAACAAACAGCTATTTGTTAACAATCAGCCCTTTTTTATCAAAGGTGTCGGTTATGAGCCTGTCCCATTAGGACAGACAGCCCTTTGGGAACCAACAGAGCCATTTACTCAAAGCAATGCAGAAAGAGATTTTCCTCTTTTGGCACAAATGGGAATTAATACAATCCGTACGTGGGGTAAAATTAACAATGCCCTTATCAATGATGGGACAGATCCATATTCTATTAAATTATGTGCCAGCTTTTGGGTTCCTCATGAAATTAGTTTTTTAAATGAATTTGCCAAACAGCATATAAAACAGGATTTTATAAATTATGTTACCCAATATAAAGATGAACCTTCCTTATTAATGTGGGTTGTTGGAAATGAAAATAATTTGCTTAATGGATATGATTGGCGTTGGTATGCTTTTGCCAATGATTTAGCTAAAAGTGCTTATGGTATTGAAGGAGAAGGTTATCATCCTGTTGCCATTATTGAAGGAGATAAGGATACAATTGGAAATGTCCAGATGGGTTCAGATGATGGACATTTGAACTATATTGATATAGTTGGATATAATTTATATCGAGGTAAAACCTTTACAGATTTTTTTGATGTTTATTCTACAAAAACAAACAAACCTTTATGGGTGTCAGAATATGGAACGGATGCATGGTATTCATATAGCAAAGAAAGTCCATGGGATGGGGTTGAAAATGAAATAAAACAAAAAAATTATAATGTGTCTGCTTGGGTCGATATCGTTAGACATAAAGATAAAAATATTGGAGCCACTGTTATGTCTTATGCTGATGGTTGGTGGAAAGATTCCTATTATTTTTCAAATGATGATTGGGAGCAACCAAATGATCGCAGACATTTATCCATTCATGATTTTGGAGGCGCACAAATTGAAGGCTTAGCTGATGGGTTTTCTAATGAAGAGTGGTGGGGAATAGTAAAATATGATGAAACAAATGTAACAAAAGTGATTCCTCGCCAGGTTTTTTATCACCTTTATTCAACAACTATTGGTGGGAGAGTTTTAGATAGCGCAAATAATCCAATCGTTTCTGCAAAAATAGTATTAACTGGACCTCAACATTATAAAACAAAAACAGATGAATTAGGATTATACCATTTTACAAAAATTTTACCGGGAAGCTATACAGTGTCTGTCCCTTCAGAAGGAATGGCGCCAATTAATGTCACAGTTAATAATCAGGAAACCAAAGTTGTAGATTTTCAAAAATAAAAAAATAATGAAAAAAATTATAAACAAACTAAAGAAAAAATGGAATATTAAAAGTAATTGGGATTTTGTAATGATCATGTTTGTTTTTTCTTTAGCAGGAATGAGCATCACGTTTGTACGTAAACCCATTTTTCATATGATTGGAATAACAGCAGACACATCATTATGGATTAAAACTTTAATTTATATCCCGCTCATTATTCCTATTTATCAATTAAATCTTATGATTTTTGGTACTTTATTAGGGCAGTTTAAATTTTTTTTGGAAAAAGAAAAACAGATGGGACGGTTTCTTTTAAAAATATTTATACGTTTAAAATAGATTTGAACAACTAAACTTATGATGAAAACTACCTTTATTGTCACCTCAACATTCGGTCTTGAAAAAATTGTTAAACAAGAATTACGATCTCTTGGATTCCATGATTTCATTGTCTCTGATGGGAAAATTGAATTTCAAGCTTTTCTTGAAGATATCCCTAAATTGAATATCAACCTTAGAACGGCTGACCGTGTTTTAATTAAATTAGCTGAATTTAAGGCTACCAACTTTGACCATCTATTCGATGAAACAAAATTGATTCCATGGGCCGAATGGATCCCTGAAGATGGGAAAATTACGGTCATGGGTAAATCTGTTAAATCTACATTAGAAAGTGTTCGAACTAATCAATCTATGGTTAAAAAAGCCATTATCGAAAAGCTTAAAGAAAATTATAAAATAGAACAATTTTCTGAATCTGGATTAGAATTTAAGATACTTATTTCAATCCTTAAAGATGTTGCGCAAATCACATTAGATACCTCTGGAGATGGATTGCATAAACGTGCTTATCGTCTTAAAACAGGAGAGGTTCCTCTGCGCGAAAACCTTGCGGCAGCGCTCGTATTGATCAGTACATGGACGGGAGAGAAATGTTTAATTGATCCAATGTGCGGTTCTGGAACTATTTTAATAGAAGCGGCTATGATTGCCAAAAATATCGCTCCTGGTTTAAAACGTAAATTTATATCTGAAAGTTGGAATAAGCTAGATTCCGAAACATGGTCTCAAGCACGCTTAGGCGCCCAAGAAGCTATTCATAAAAATTTGAATTTAAAAATTTTTGGATATGACATTGATCCTGAGCGCATCAAGGATTGCAAACACAATGCCTCTAATGCCGGACTAGAAAATGAAATTATCTTTGAACAAAAGGACTTAAAAAATTTATGTTTACCAAATTTAGGCGGTACGATTATCTCCAATCCGCCCTATGGCATAAAACTTTCTGATGCAAAAAATTTAAAAAATTTATACCAATCAATGAATAAGCTTTTTAAGAGTTCAACGTACTATGATTGGTATCTTTTAACAGGCGATAAAAAGTTTTCTAGGTCCTTTGGTGCTCATCCGAATAAAAAACGTAAACTTTACAATGGAACCATCGAAACCCATTATTATCAATATTACAGTGAGAGGAATTAATGGCACTAATTAGCGTACAAGATATTTCCCTGGCCTTTGGCGGGCCTTTATTATTTGATCAAATGAGTTTGCAAATTGAAGGAGGCGAACGCATTGCCTTATTAGGGCGAAACGGCACAGGAAAAACAACCTTGATGAAAGTTTTATCAAAAGAAATTCCTCCGAATACAGGAAACATTGTTTATCAAAAAGGGATCCATATAGCGTATCTTCCTCAAGAAGTTCCCACTGATTTAACTGGAAATATTTTTGATATCGTTTTATCCGGATTGGGCAAAAAAGCTGAAACGGTTAAAAAATATCACCATGTCAGTCATTGCCTTGAGACAGAACAGACTCCAGAATTATTAAATGAACTTGGACGATTACAAGAAGAAATGGATCATAG
>UOGJ01000148.1_pt1 | contig 10965 bp, 12 predicted proteins | sample 1989031 | NCBI WGS metagenome assembly UOGJ01 (sample SAMEA4712195, study PRJEB27164) | hydrothermal vent metagenome | biome: marine basaltic hydrothermal vent biome; feature: marine hydrothermal vent; material: mineral | place: Pacific Ocean | collected 2011-06-14/2011-07-23 | depth 1719 m | reverse complement strand
TCTTTAACTTTTTGCTCAATGGCCTCTGCGGTGTTCGCAGGACAAAATCCTTTTAAAAGAGCCAACTCTCCGTCTTCGCGCATACCCTTTTCAACTTCTTCAAATTCCAAAATACTCTGACATTCTGCCATACTCTTTTCTAAAGACTGAACATAACACGCTTCTTCCTGAATTTTTTGCCTTATCTGCTCAACCTTTTCCTGTTCTTGCTTCTGCAACAAACGCATTTCCAACAATCCCATCGACGGCAAGGCAACAATCGTAAAGGGAAGCTCACATTTTTCTTGCATAATCGCCACCATCCGTTTAACACCACCAACCATACCAATGTCCTCTAAAATAACCCCTTCTGGTGGATCAACATATTCCTTTACGGAGCATTCACAAAGCTGAACATAAAAACCCTTGTTTTCTAAATCACGAATATCCTTAGGATTAAAATCACCCCACACGTCCCATTGGCTAATCAATGTCTGTCGCTTAAACATACTCTCTGTATAACGTTCAATCTCAGCAGAAAGCTCAAGAACCTTATTCACACTCTCCGTCCAATCCGTACATAATTTTTGTTCTACAGAAACTTTATTTTGTTTCAAAATTTCTAACGCCTGCATCAAAATTTTTACTTCTTCCCGACGCTCTGTTAACTGATAACCCGTTAACGCTTCTTGATGCTCCACATGCACTGTGCCTAAATCCCGTAAATTTTCCAAAGCGGCTACAATATCTTTTTTTTGTACAACCACGTGCACCTTTTTCATAGGAACGATCATACGAGGGCCTCCTCTAAATTCCGTGCATCCACTTTCTTTTTGGCAACTTTACTAATCCCGACAGCATTGGCTTGTTGATCACCTAAATAAATACGTATCTGACGAATATTATCTAAACATTCAGGAATCATAATTTTTTCAAAAAGATTGACTCGTTGTGTGGTCGTCCGCAACTCTTTTTCCAAAACACGAATTTGCTCCTTAATAATATCAACCTCTGCGCGTAACGTCATAAACAACCGGATTTCTTCAATCCCACGATCAAGCCAAAACGGTGTTGTATAAAAATCATATTCGACCGGTTTAAAATGAACCTTTTCAAAAACAGGAACACTAGCCCCGGCGATGTTCACACAGGTCGTATCAATACGCTCCGGCGTAATCCACGCTTTTAAGTCAATATGCGGTTCAGCCAAAAGTCCTGCCCAAGGCTCAATACTATCGACCTTACTATTAAGCGCTGCTTGCCGTTCATCAAGCACTTTACGTGCTTCTAAAATTTTCATCTGAAGCTGCTGTTTCTTAAGCAACAACGTCGGAAGATAGCGTCGGAATTGTTTTAAACCATCACGCTGCTTCTTTAACTCACCTTTTGTAAATTTAATTTTTGCCATAATATTCAATAATGTGGCGGTGTTGCTTTGAAGCTAGCAACACCTTATGTCAATAAGCAATTCTTACTTATTGACTAGGCCAAAATTCCTTAATCAAAGATTCTTTAATCCCTGTCTCTGCCGGCTCAAAAATATCAGACAAAATCTTCCACCCTAAATCCAAAGCCTCTTCCAAAGGAATATTAACAGAAAGGTCCATTAATTCTGATTCAAACCGTTGCCCATATTTAAGAAGCTTCTCATCCCACACACTCATCTGAAATCCCATAGAACGTTTTTCCAATGTCTCACGGTAATCAGAAAATAACTGAATCATACGATCCATAATCGTCCGATGATCTGAACGGGTTTTATCATTCACCTGCTGCTTCAAACGGCTCAAACTTCCAAAAGGCTCAATACGTCCACCCCGAAGATAAAACTGCCCTTCCGTAATATATCCCGTATTATCAGGAACTGGATGCGTCACATCATCCCCTGGCATCGTTGTTACCGCTAAAACCGTAATCGAACCTGCCCCTTCAAAATCAACTGCCTTTTCATAACGCGAAGCCAATTGACTATACAAATCTCCTGGATAACCTCGATTCGACGGAATCTGTTCCATCGTAATAGCAATCTCTTTCATCGCATCAGAAAAATTCGTCATGTCCGTTAATAATACAAGAACCTTTTTTCCTTCCAACGCAAACTTCTCAGCGACCGCCAAACACATATCCGGAACTAACAAACACTCTACCGTCGGGTCCGACGCTGTATGCACAAAGAGAATAGAACGTGATAACGAACCGTGCTTTTCTAATGTGTCCCGAAAAAATAAATAATCATCATACTTCAAACCCATTCCCCCCAAAACAATCATATCCACTTCCGCCTGCATCGCTATACGTGATAACAATTCGTTGTAAGGTTCCCCCGCAATAGAAAAAATTGGGAGCTTTTGTGACTCGACTAAAGAATTGAAAATATCAATCATCGGAATCCCTGTTCGAATCATATTCTTAGGAACAATACGTTTGGAAGGATTAACCGAAGGACCCCCAATATCAATCATGTTATCCGTTAAGACTGGACCATTATCACGAGGATTACCACTCCCATCAAAAATACGTCCTAAAAGATTTTCTGAACAAGACACCTGAATCGGCTTCTTTAAAAATCGCACCTGATCATCTGTAGAAACCCCTCGACTGCCGTCCAAAACCTGCAAAGAAACCTTTTTTCCATCTAAACGAATAACCTGCGCTAAAGATGTCCCCCGACGCGTCTTAACCTCTGCCAATTCCTTGTAGCCAATATCCTCAGCCTCAACGGTAATAACATCTCCTGCTACTTGTAATATTTGACTGTACACTTTTTGCATAATTTTAATCCTTTATTATTTACTTACCCCGTTTTTCTTTCTTCCATAATTTTTTTAAATCTCGTCTTCCATGAATAATTCCTAACACATCAATACGCATCTTTTCGATAGAATAAATAATTCGATACTCTTCAACAAAAATTTCTCGAATAGCACAATCTTCAAACTCCGGAACAACTCGACCCATCTCAAAAAATTTCACTAATACTCGCGTCGCAGCCATAACTTCTTCAACAAGTGAGGCTGCATAAAACTCTGAGTCTCTTGAAATATACGCCGCAATAGATTCAAGGTCTTCTACTGCCTCATATGACCAAATTACTTCTTGAGCCATTTTGCCATCCGTCTCTCAACTTCTTCCTGCGTATAAAACCGCCCTTCTTCAATATCCTTCATTCCATGTTGAATTTTTTGTTTTACATAAAGGTGATATTGAATGTCCTCCAAAGTATTATCATCAGGCAACCCCTCAATTAACTCAATCGCTTCTTGTTTTGCCGTCGCCATTTCAACCTCCCTAAATTAAGCTGCAATCTTTGTGTTAAGTTCCTTCTCTATTTTCTTATATTCCTCCGAGTTATATTCTGAAAAATTCCAACTCATAAAACTCTGTCGCAATCCTTGAAAAAAACTACGGGCTTCATCTTTATTCTGAAACTTAAACTCATGCGATAAAATTTTATACATTAAATCAAACGTACTACGTTGCCGATCCGCAGGCGAGGCTTCATCATTTTTATCAAAAGCATTTTGCTGTAAATACGCCGCGTCAAAAAAATCTCCTTTTAAATAATCAACAAACTCATCATTAGAAACCCCTTCCTCCCCGACAACCTTCATCATCTGCCCAACATCATGACTCTTACGTAAACTGGCTACTCCCACCTGAACCTTTTTGCCGTCAATAAAACTGGTGTACTTACTCCAACTCTCCAGAGGATCAATAGAAGGATATTTACGCGCGTTCGCTCGTGCCTGCGAGAGCCCAAGAAATCCGCCCACAACCTTCAACGTCGCCTGTGTTACCGGTTCCTCAAAATTTCCTCCGGCAGGACTCACCGCCCCGCCAATGGTAATGGAGCCCATGCTTCCATCACGCAATTTAACTAACCCGCCACGTTCATAAAACGCGGCAATACGTGATTCTAAATACGCAGGAAAAGCTTCTTCTCCTGGAATTTCCTCTAAACGTCCAGACATCTCACGCATCGCCTGCGCCCAACGGGATGTGGAGTCTGCTAAAAGCAATACGTTTAACCCCATCTGACGATAATATTCGGCTAATGTCACGGCAGTATATACACTCGATTCCCTCGCTGCCACCGGCATAGAACTTGTATTACAAATAATAATCGTACGTTCCATCAAACTACGATTTGTTTTAGGGTCAATCAATTCCGGAAACTCTTCTAAAATTTCCACAACCTCTCCCGCGCGTTCCCCGCAAGCCGCCACAATAACAATATCCACTTCCGCATGTCGACTCAATAAATGTTGTAAAACAGTTTTCCCTGCCCCGAATGGTCCAGGCGTACAAAACGTACCGCCAATGGCGACAGGACAAAGTGTGTCAATCAAACGCATTTTTGTCACCAAAGGTTCAACAGGTTTTAATCTTTGAGCATAAGCTTTAATCGCAATCTTCACCGGCCATGTCTGAACCATAAACACATCAAACGTTTTACCCGACTCATCTTTAAGTTGCGCAACCGCATGTTTAATCGCATACTCCCCTTTTTCAACCACACTCACCACCTCATAATCCCCTCGAAAATCAAATGGAACCATAATGCGATGCTGAATCATATTTTCCGGAACCGTCCCTAACATATCTCCAGCTCTAACCTTATCTCCAGCTTTTGCCTTAGGAGTAAACGCCCACTTTTTCTCTTCATCAAGCGCTTTTAAATACGCTCCACGTTTTAAGAAAAATCCATGTTTTTCTGCTAAAGGAGGAAGCGGATTTTGTAATCCATCAAAAATTTGTCCTAATAATCCCGGACCTAAATCTACACTTAAAAGATCATTCGTAAAACTAACCGCCGAGCCTACCTTAATCCCCGTTGTATCTTCAAAAACCTGCAAATCCGCATTCTTACCTTTAATACGAATAACCTCTGCTTTTAATTTATCTTCACCGACTGAAACATACGCCACTTCATTTTGTACAACCGTCGTATCAAACTCAACAGCAAGCATGTTGCCGTTAACTCCAACGACTTTTCCTTGTCGTGTATTTGTGCCCACAATTAGCTCCCTATTTTCATTGTTTTTAGTTCATCAAAAATCGCTCTTCCCTTCGGAGAATTAAACTCTTGATGACGTTCCAAAATCTTTAACTTAAGTCCATAACCAATAATAAATTCTAAATTATAATACTGTCCGCCTAACAATTCTTCCAATTGCTGCCAACGCACACGATCTAACATTTTTTCAGCCTCTAAAAGATTATCCTGTTTAGAAGCCTGATGAATCACTTCCACCAAATAAGGATCGTTGTAACGATCCCCTTGAATATAATCTAAAGGATCTTTACTCGCCCCTTCGGCACGAAACCATGTCATTTCATTACGAAACCGTCGATCAAAATTAGCCCAAGCTTTATAAAAAGTATTATTCGTATGAACCGTTTCTTTTCCATCGCCCAATAAACGCGCGACCAAATTAAAATCCGTAGACACCAAAAGCCTTTTGCAATCCTGCAAAAAACCTTCTACAGACATTGGGAGTTTACTGTCAAAATCAATCATGGGTAAACTCGTGGAAAAATAATAATACTGGTTGGACATATTAAACAGCATCCTTCAAAAGGCTGGCAACGTGTTCATTAAGGTAAAGTCCTAAATACTCCGCAAGGCTTGCATCTGTAAAATCAAATGCTGATTTTCCAGAATCAAAACTAATCGCGAAACCTTTACTTACATCGTCAGAGGATTGAAATGTAATAGGTTGTTTAAGCTGTTCTTTCAATTTAGCAATAAAACCGTCTTTAAGAGAAGATAAGTCTTCATCACTTAATGTTACAAAAATATTTTCATTGGAGTCTTTATTTTCAAAAAACTTATTCGAAAGATTGGTGAGAATATTAGATAAATTTTCTGACGTTAATGCATCATCAACTTCCGCACTAATAATTTTTTGAAGGGATTGTTCAATTTTTTTACGAAGAGAAAGCAGCATATCACGCGAAGATTGCTTTAACGCCATCTCTGTTGATTGCTGTGTTGTTTGTGCTTTTTGCTTAGCCTCCGCAATAATTTGTTCCGCCTGACTTTGCGCGCCTGCGACGATATCCTTAGCTTTCGACTCTGCCTGCGTTTCAATTTCCTTAGCCTTATCCTCCGCCGCGGCAACCCCTTCGGACTTAATTTTATCAATTAACTCTTGAACTTGTTGAGACATCTCTATTCTCCTATTTTCTTCTTATTTTATTTCTTCTAAAATTTTTTGAGCTTCCGATAACGGATCCTCTGCTTTAACAATAGGACGTCCGACAACAAGAAAGTCACTCCCATTAGATATCGCTTCTGCCGGCGTTGTCACACGCTTTTGATCTCCACATTCTGCTTCCTGCGGACGAATGCCTGGTGTAACAATCACAAAATCTTTTCCAAATTTTTGACGAATCAATGATGCCTCCTGACTGGAAGCCACAACACCATCGAGGCCTGATTTTTTTGCTAAATTTGCTCTTTCTAAAACAATGTCGGCTATATTATCCCCACATTTTTCACTTGTCAAGACTGTAATCCCAATAATTAAAGGTCTTCTAACTCCTAGAGTTTCAGCCTGTTTAGTCGCAGCTTCAACCGAACGCTCCATCATTTCTTGCCCGCCTACAGTATGAACCGTCAGCATAAATAATCCTTTTTCAGAAAATACAACCTTGTGTTGGGCCTCATCCATCATCTCATGTCCCGGCTCACCTAAAACCACAGCAGCACTTACAGCATGAGCTACTGTATTGGGAATATCATGAAATTTCAAATCTAAAAACACTTTTTTTCCTTTCGACAAAACATAACGTATCGCAACTGGTCCACACGCTGTAAAAAGCTGACTCCCAATCTTAAAAACCTCAACTACCGGACTTAATGTATCGATCAATTTTCTTGCTTCTTCAAATGTCGGTACGTCTAAAGCAACGATTAATTTTTCTATATTATTCATAATTAAAACTTCCTATAAGCTCTTTCACATCTTTCATTTTATATTTTTTCATATACTGTTTAATCCCCTGCAAAGCTTCCAACGGCGCGTTAGGATTAATAAAATTAGCTGTTCCAACCGCAACCATGCTCGCTCCGGCAATCATAAATTCTAACGCATCTTCCGCCGTCATAATCCCACCCATCGCAATAATCGGAATCTTAATTTCCTGTGCTGTTTTATAAACCATTTGAACAGCAATCGGACGAATCGCCGGACCGCTTAAACCTCCGGTTATATTTCCCAGCTTAGACCTTCGTGTATGAATGTCAATGACCATGGCGCCGAAAGTATTGACCATACTCACCCCATCAGCCCCAGCCTCTTCGGCTGCCTTAGCCATTAAAGAAATATCCGTCACGTTCGGAGAGAGCTTCGCAATAACTGTTTTTTTTGTCATCTTTTTAGCAATCCTTACAACCCGACGTATAGCCTTAGCATCCTGAGCAACTAAAATCTTATGCTGTAAATTCGGACACGAAAGATTTAGCTCAATCGCTGAAACATTTCGATTGGCATCAAGCTTCTGAGTCATCACCTCAAATTCCTTATCTGTCTTTCCAGAAATACTCACAATAAGCGGAACCCCTAACTTGCCAAGATCCACTAATTTTATATCCATAAAAACATCGATTCCAGGATTTTCAATACCAATAGCATTAATCATCCCCGAAGGTGTTTCGACAATACGTGGTGGAGGGTTGCCTTCCTGCGCATGCATCGTCACCGTCTTAGGAACAATAGCCCCTAATTGCTTAACCTTAGCCGCAGAAAAATATTTTTCTATATAACTAAATGTCCCCGACGCAACGGTGACTGGATTATTAAATTTTACTTTGCCTATTTTAACGGATAAATTCATAAAATTTTTACTTCCCAAAAAATATCTTCAATCCAACTAATACTAAAAAAACACCAAAGCCTTTTTTTAACTGTGCTGCAGGAATATTTTGTACCATATGCGCACCGAGAAAAGCGCCGACAACCAAACCCATCGCAACAAAAATAGCCATCTGTACCTTAACATTCCCCGCACAATAGTAACGCCATACAGCAAAAATAAATACGGGGGGCAACATTACGGCTAAAGCTGTTCCTTGCGCCTGATGCTGCGTTAACCCAAATAATATTACAAACAACGGCACCATAATCGTACCGCCGCCAATGCCTAAAGCTCCACCCATGATTCCGGCTAATAACCCTACGGCTATATAAGAAATAATGGCCATTAAAATATCACCTTCTGCAAATCAAAAACCGGCCCCTCATGGCATACTGTTTTATATCCCTCTGTCGTCTTAATAGCACAGCCTAAACATACCCCAATACCACAAGCCATCACCTCTTCACATGCTGCCTGCCCTTGAATATTATGTTTCCACGCAAACTCCTGAACAGCTTTCATCATCGGCTTTGGGCCACAAGTATACATCAATGTTTTTTCTGCCTGCGCATTAATTTTTGTAAACAATTTTGATACACGCCCTTTAACACCAACACTCCCATCATCCGTCGCTATAAAAACCTTTACCCCATTTTGTTTGAACTCCTTCATAGGATAAACGTGTTCTTTTGTACGCCCGCCATAAAGAAGAATTAGCTCAATATTTTGTTTTTTAAGAATATCAGATAACGCTAAAAATGGTGCTACCCCAATACCTCCTGCAACCATCACGACTTGTGTTATTTTTTTAGAGGGTAATGTGAAAGCATTTCCAAGAGGCCCTAAAATATCGATGACATCTCTTTTATCTTTACTTGATAAAATTTTCGTTCCAGGGCCGACTACTTCATAAAAAATTTCTAAATACTGTTGTGCACGATAAATACTAAATGGCCGACGGAAAAAAGGAACCAATCCATCGTTTACCTTCAAATGTACAAATTGCCCTGGCTTTATTTTTTTTAAAATAGACTTCGCATCAATCCGAAGATTATAAAACTTTGCAGAAAGTTTATCATTACTGACAACTTTGTAAGAATGGTGAATTTGATTAATCATCGTTTATAATAAGCCACGGCAAACATAAGCGCAAACACAGCCATGGATGATATAAAAAGAATACACGTTTGAAAAATATCTGTTGATTTAAAAAGGAACATTTCCTGAAAGGTTTCCAATACAACAGCCAACAAAGGCCACCCAATAAGCCCACGCTTCTCTTTGGTACTAAAAAGCTCTTTCATATTTATGATAGTACTTACTTTAAATTTAATCATGGTCGAAATGGAAGGGAATATACGTGGAGATTTACGGCAATAATCCTGATAAACTTTACCAAATTGCTCAGAAAGAACCGCTTCTTCTTTAACCATCTGTTTATTAAAACGCATATAAAATAATCCGGCAAATAACGGTAGAGTCCACCAAGGCCACACAATAAAAACAAATCCAGCACCAATTAAAAAGCTCCCTAAATACATAGGATTACGCGTTAAAGAATACAATCCCTCCGTAACTAAAGCCTGCCCCTTTCTTGAGTTAGCCTTTTTATGTCCACGTGCGGCCATACGTAAAACAACCCCTTTTAATACACCCATCATACCAATAAAATCCAACACATTATCAAAAAACCGATTACTCCCATAAAGCCCTGGAAATAAATATAAAAATCCCGTCAAAATAATAACAAACGACAATAACGAACTATCAATTTTAATACGCTTCTTCATAACCTTCCCTCAACCAAGTACAACCCCCGGGGTTGTACTTGATTATTATGCTTGATAAACAACCTTGCCAGCACAAATGGTTGTTTGAACTTTTCCTTGTAGTTTTTTTCCGATAAAAGGAGAATTATTAGATTTAGAAACAAAGTCTTCCAACGTCACTTCCCACTCTGCATTCGGATCAATAATTGTAATATCTCCATCTAAACCTTCGGCAATTCTACCTTTATTTTCTATCCCCACAATACGTGCTGGAGCCGTGGACATTTTATCGACCATGGTTGTCCATGAAATAATTTTAGGATTAACCAACTCTGTAATCGTTAATCCTACGGAAGTCTCTAGTCCTACCATTCCACACGGCGCATGATCAAATCCTCTTTCTTTATCCTCAGGCGTATGCGGAGCATGGTCAGTCACAATACAATCAATCGTCCCATCTTTAATAGCCTCTTTCACTGCCTCTACATCATCCTTTGTACGCAATGGAGGATTTACTTTCGCATTCGTATTAAAAGATTTCACCGTTTCATCTGTAATAGTAAAATGATGTGGACACGCCTCTGCTGTCACCTGTACTCCCTGAGATTTCGCCACACGAATCAAATCCATAGAGCGCCGTAAACTCATATGGGCCAAATGAATACGCGCGTCAACATACTTGGCCAATTCAATATCCCTTGCCACAATCACTGATTCCGAAACCCCTGGATCCCCTTTAAGCCCAAGCAACGTCGAAACAAACCCTTCATTCATCACTCCTCCGGCACTCAACAAAGGATCTTCACAATGCTGAATCAAAAGGACATCTGCCATCTTGGAATATTGAAAAGCCAGCTTCATTAATTGACTATTAGAAACGCAAGTCCCATCATCAGACAAAGCCAAACAACCGGCCTTACGTAACTCAAACATGTTCGTCAACTCTTCATTTTTCCGCCCTTTAGTAATCGCTCCAATCGGCAAAACATTAACTAATCCAACCCGTTTTGCTTCTTTAATAATAGACGCTACAATGGGGGCACTATCAATCGTCGGTTCCGTATTTGGCATACACATCACCGTTGTAAATCCACCCTTAGCCGCCGACTGTGATCCTGTCTCAATCGTTTCTTTATGTTCTTGTCCTGGCTCACGAAAATGCACATGAATATCAATCAATCCCGGCATAACAAGCTTATCCTTTGCATCTAAAACCTTAACATTATCCTTTTTGATTACATCTGATACCTGAACAATCTTTCCCTTTTCGATCAATATATCCTGTGGCTTCTTTGCCATCTTATCGGCGTTAACAATGATTGCGTTTTTAATTAATAATGACATAATTTTCCTA
>UOGJ01000015.1_pt1 | contig 11101 bp, 9 predicted proteins | sample 1989031 | NCBI WGS metagenome assembly UOGJ01 (sample SAMEA4712195, study PRJEB27164) | hydrothermal vent metagenome | biome: marine basaltic hydrothermal vent biome; feature: marine hydrothermal vent; material: mineral | place: Pacific Ocean | collected 2011-06-14/2011-07-23 | depth 1719 m | reverse complement strand
ATAACAAAGGCGTCCCCCCTTACGTCATCTTCCCCGACAAATCCCTCATAGATATGTCTGCTCGCCGACCAAAAACCATCAAGGAATTCTCTACCATTTTTGGCGTAGGTGCCAAGAAATTAGAAGCGTATGGGGAGATTTTTTTGAGGGTTATAAACGTCTAATTTTTTTTAAAAAATCGATTTTTTATCCATATCCCCCTTGACATCCCCCTAAAAAATATTGCATACTAAAAGTAGAGAAAGTGGAGAATCAGGAGAAATGGAATATTATGGAAAATCACAAAAACAAAATAAAAGGTCTTAATGAAGGTATGAAAAGAATCCTTATTATTGATGATGATCGCAGTATGAGTAAATCAATTCAAGGGTTATTAAGCTCTTACCCTAATTATGTGATAGAGGTGACGCATGATGGTCAAACAGCTGAGGATATATTAAGAAAAAGGGCATTTGATCTTATTATCTTGGATATTAAGATGCCTGGAAAAGATGGGTATGAGGTGTGTTTAAATATGCGTAATGAAATTGATCAGATGAAAAAAACAAAGATTATTGGTATTTCCGGATATTCCGGTGGAATTGGAGCGGTTTTTATGGAGGCTTTGGGAGCCGATCATTATTTTAAAAAGCCGTTTAATGTGACTAAATTCAGAATGAAGGTTGCAATGTTATTGGAGGAGAATTAAATATGGAAAAGGAAACTTTGACAACAGGTAAAATTGCGAAATGGTGCCAGGTGTCACATCGCACTGTGTTGCAATGGATATTAGATGGAAAACTCAAGGCGTACAGAACTCCAGGCGGACATAGCCGTGTGGAAAGGAAAAATTTAATTGATTTTTTTAAAGAATATAATATTCCGATTCCAGAGCAGTTTCAGCCTGAAGGCAAGGCAAGAAAGAAAATTTTGATTGTTGATGATGAAAAGGCTATGGTTCGAACCATTCAAAGTCTTCTTATTATGCAAAATAAATATGAAATTGAAGTTGCTTATGATGGTTTTAGTGCTGGTCGGAAATTTGCTGAATTTAAACCAGACCTTGTTACGTTAGATATGAAAATGCCAAAGATGGAAGGGTCTGAAGTATGTTCTCAGATCCGTAAGGAATCTTCTGATAGAGATGTGAAAATTATTGTGATTTCGGGAGCTTTAGATGATCAGAGCATTAAGAAAATAATGGAACTAGGTGCGAATGATTGTTTAATGAAGCCTTTTAACAGTAATGTATTATTAAATAAAATTGAACAATTATTAAAATAAGCGAGGGTATATGCAAGAAAAACCAAAAATATTAATAGTGGATGACAGAACTTCAAATTTATTTGTTCTGGAAACAACATTAAAAGGGTTGGATGTCCAGATCATACGCGCACTTTCCGGTAATGAAGCCTTAAAGCAAACATTGCATCAAGAATTTGCCTTGATTCTTTTGGATGTCCAGATGCCGGGGATGAACGGTTATGAAGTGGCTAACCTTTTAAGAGAAGAAGAAAAAACACGAGATGTTCCAATCATATTTATTACGGCGATTGACAGGCAGGAACAGCGGGAGCTTGAGGGTTACGATGTAGGTGCGGTTGATTATATTTTTAAACCTATTAATACACAAATATTATTAAGTAAAGTAAAGGTTTTTATTCAACTTTATAAAAATCAGTTTGAGTTAAAAACACTTTTGGAAAAACTTAAAAAGACACAGGCTCAATTATTACAGTCTGAAAAACTTGCCTCCATCGGACAGTTAGCCGCTGGAATCGCCCATGAAATTAATAATCCGGTTGGGTTTATTAATAATAATCTTGAACTTATTAGAGAATATTCAGTGAGTTATGAAAAGATTTTGGATTCTGTTGAAAACCTTAAGGGGTCTATTGAGGAAGAAGATCTTATTAAGGCGAAGGAATGTGTCAAGCAGTTAGCCACTATGGAAGAAGAAGTTAATCTGAATTTTATTAAAGAAAGTTTTAAAGATTTGCTTGCTGACTCTGTTGAAGGAGTTGAGCGGGTTAAAAAAATTGTGATGGATTTGCGGACGTCTGTGCATTGTGACGAAGAGAAAGTTGAAGAGGTAAAAATGGAGGAAGTTATTGAGGGAGTTATTAGTATTATCTGGAATGAGCTCAAATATCATGTCGAATTAAAAAAAGAGTATGGGAATATCCCATTGGTTAAGTGTAATCCGCAAAGGTTGGGGCAGGTTTTTATGAATTTATTGCTGAATGCTTCTCAAGCCATAAAAGAGAAAGGAGAGATTGGTATTAAGACATATTGTGATGATCAATATGTTTATGTCAATGTTACGGATACCGGGGAGGGTATTCCTAAAGAGGATTTTGGGAAAGTTTTTGACGCGTTCTATACGACAAAGCCTATCGGTAAAGGGACAGGATTAGGTTTAAGTGTTAGTTATGAAATTATCCATAAACATAATGGAGAAATAACTTTTGATTCAGAGGTGGGTAAAGGCACCAGTTTTACGGTTAAGCTTCCCATTGATGGTGGTCATTAAGAAAGGAGAGGTACTATGAATCCAAAAGAAACAGCATTAGTTTTAATCGGTTTTCAGAATGATTATTTTTCTCCCGACGGTATTTTGTACAGTGTTATTGAAGAGTCATCACGTAACACGGGGATTCTTTCGAATACTTTAAATTTGATTAAACAGCTTGTTTCGACAGATATTCTTATTGTTTCTACACCAATTATTTTTACTGTGGATTACAGTGAGCTGATTGAGCCTGTGGGCATACTTCAGACGATTAAGGAGGTAGGCGCGTTTAAAGAGGGGGTGAAGGGTTCAGAAACAATTCTGGAAATTTCTAATTTTGGAAACAGAATTATTGAGGTGCCGGGAAAGCGAGGTTTGAATGCGTTTTCTAATACAGATTTAGATAAAGTTTTTAAGGACCGAAACATTAAAAATGTTGTTTTGGTTGGAACGGTTACGGCGATTTGTATTGATTCAACCGGACGTAGCGCACATGAGAGGGGATATAAGGTTGTTATGCTTCGTGACTGCACATCTTCTCGAACAGTTTTAGAACAAGATTTTTATTGTGAACAAATCTTTCCTATTTATGCTGAGGTCATGGATCATGAACATTTTTTAATGAGTTTTCCGCCTGAGGCGGATCCGCCTTTGGCGGAAGGGGAGATTTATCAATAATGAAAAATAAAAAAAATCCAGCCATTGATCAAGAGGTTATTACACAGACGCAGTATCGTCTGGTTGAGGCTTTATCAACCGAAGCGCGTAAGGCCGAGATGAGAGTTGATCATTTGCGAGAAGTTGTTTTTGAAACTGACGCGCAAGGAAAATTAACTTTTCTTAATAAGGCTTGGTTAGGGATGCTTGGTTATGACCGGGAAAAATCATTAGGGTGTTCTGTTCTTGAGTTTGTTGCCGTACAGGATTGTGATCATTACACGCAACAATTAAATCGTTTTAAAAGTAATGGAAATGTTTGTCCGCGTTTTGAGGTGCGTTTTAAACATCAAAATGGTCAATTTGTCTGGGTGGAACTCTCCATAGTATCCTTGGAAAACGGGGGTATTCTTGGATTGATGTATGATATCACAGAACATAGGCAAGATAAAAAAGATCTTCAGGACTCTAAAGAAAATCTGGAAATAAAAGTAAAGGAACGCACGCTTAGGTTGGAGTTAGCTAACGATGATTTATGTAATAAAGAAAAAACATTAACGTCTATGCTCAAACAACTTCAGGATACGCATGAAGAACTTAAACAAGCACAGATGCAGCTTATCCAATCTGAAAAATTAGCCTCTATCGGACAGCTCGCCGCTGGAATTGCTCATGAGATTAACAATCCAGTCGGTTTTATCAGTAATAATCTTGAGCTTATTAGAGGGTACTCAATAAGCTATGAAAAGCTTCTTAATTTGGTTGAAATACTTAAAGGTGTTGTTAAGGAAAAAGATATTTCTAAGGCCAATGAGTGCGTAAAGCAAATAATACATTTGGAAGAAGAGCTTAATTTAAAGTTTATCAAAGAAAGTTTTAAGGAATTACTTGCTGATTCTATGGAAGGAGTCGAGCGGGTGAAAAAGATTGTTATTGATTTGAGGACATTCGCGCATTGTGATGAAGAGAAGATTGAAGAGGTGCAGATAGATGAAATTATTGATGGGGTTATTAATATTATTTGGAATGAAATTAAATACAATGCCGACCTGAACAAAGAGTATGGAAAGGTTCCGCGTATTAAAGGAAATCCGCAAAAATTGGGCCAAGTTTTTATGAATTTGTTACTTAATGCTTCTCAAGCCATAAAAGAACGGGGCGAAATCATTGTCAAAACATACTGTGAAGGTCAATATGTTTGTATTGATATTAAGGATACAGGAAGCGGTATTTCTAAAGAAAATTTTGGGAAGGTGTTTGATGCGTTTTATACAACAAAGCCAGTTGGGAAAGGGAAAGGGTTAGGTTTAAGTGTTAGTTATGAGATTATCACTAAACATGACGGGAAAATAATTTTTGATTCAGAAGAAGGAAAAGGGACGACGTTTACGGTGAAACTTCCAATAAATAGGGAAAAAATATCATGAAAGAAATCAATTTATTAGCATTGGATGATGAACAAAATATTTTAAGGACATTGCGTGCTTTATTTATCAATGAACCCTTTGGTATTGTCACGACAACGGATCCAGAGGAAGCTCTGTCTATTATGGAGAAGGAGCCGATCAAAGTTGTATTAAGTGATCATCGTATGCCGAATATGACAGGAGTTGAATTTTTAGGAAAGATAAAAAATAAATATCCGGATGTTATCAGGATTTTATTTACAGGATACGCGGATATTGCATCGACAGAAGATGCAATTAATATTGCGTGTGTTTATCGTTTTATTAATAAACCTTGGAATGCGACTGATCTTAAAATGACTGTTTCAAAGGCCATAAATCATTTTGACTTGAGCGTAGAAAATAAACATCTTGTTGGGGAGTTGGAACGAAAAAATCAGCATTTAAACGCATTATTAGAAAAAGAAAAAGAATTTACTTCTACAGTATCACATGAATTGCGGACACCTTTAGCTTCTATCAAAATGGCATTAGATATTATTATGAGCAAGACACCGGGTGATCTGACAGAGGATCAGGAAGGTTTTTTGATACGTGCTAAGAATAATGTGGATCGTTTAAAGCGTCTTATTGGGGATATACTTGATTTAACAAAATTGGAATCAGGGAAGGCTGATTTGAAAATGGAGCGTCAGAATATCAACCAACTGATAACGGAAATCCTTGAGGTTCAAGAGCCTGTAGCCAGAAAGAAGGGGCTTTTCTTAAAAGGAGAGTTAAGCGATGATACGTCTGAGATTTTATTCGATAAGGATAAGATGTATCAGGTTCTTGATAATTTGGTTAGTAACGCGATTAAGTTTACGGAAAATGGGGGCATTGTGATTTTGACGTCTAATAAGCAGGATAGCAATAGTGTTGAAATTTGTGTTGAGGATACAGGGGAAGGGATTAAAGAGGAGGATGTTGGAAAGTTGTTTAAAAAGTTTCAGCAGTTAGGGGATTCAAGAAATCATGTGGGCGGAACCGGACTGGGGCTGGCTATTTGTAAAAAAATTGTTCAGTTTCATGGAGGAAAGATTTGGGTTGAATCACACGAGGGTAAGGGGAGCCGTTTTTGTTTTGTTTTGCCTGTTGAAGAAAGGAGGGGGCGTAATGAGTAACCAACTAAAAAAGAAAAAAATTTTAGTCATTGATGATGAAGTAGATTTAAGAGAGATGGTTAAGTATCAATTGCAAGTCAAAGGGTTTGAAGTCACTACGGCAGAAGACGGGATTGATGGGTTAGAGAAGCTTAAAACGTTTGAGCCGGATCTTATTACGTTAGATATGAATATGCCTCGGATGAATGGGCTGGAGTTTTATGAAAAGATTAAAGGGGGTAGTGATAAATCACAATATCCGGTTTTAGTGTTAACAGCACGGGCGAATATGGAGTCATTGTTTCGTGAGTTGGATGTGGATGGATTTATTACCAAACCTTTTGAAATAGAGCAATTGATTCAGGAATGCGAATCGATTATTAAAAAAAATTCAAGGGTAGTCAGCGTAGATGGTCAGCAGCAAGGGCGTGCCAGAAAGGTATGTATTGTGGAAAATGATTCTGATAGATTAAAAGAGATTTCATATTCTTTTTTGGAATCTGGCTATGTTGTTAATACGGCTCAAAGTGGGGCTTGTGCGATGAAACGTATGGCTATGGATGTGCCTGATGTTGTTTTGATTAAATTGAAGTTAGAGGATATATCAGGGGATGTTGTTGCTTTAAAGTTAAAGAAGATGGAAGAGATGGAAAATGTCCATTTTGTACTTTATACGTCGGATTCAGCTATTGATATGCATATTGTTGAGCATATAGGAAAAAAAATTGGTGAAAATAGGTTAATTGAATCTGATAGTCCAGCGGAACTGTTGCAAGCTGCGGACTCTGTATTTGTCTAAAAGAGGAGAAGGGTTATGAAAAAAATTCTTGTTATTGATGATGAGCAGGATTTGGTTGATATGCTTAAATATGCTTTAGAGGCACAAGGATATATAGTCGTAACGGCCTTCGATGGTCTAGAAGGTTTAGAGAAAACAAAAAAAGAAAAACCGGATTTAATTATGCTTGATTACATGATGCCAAAATTAGATGGATTATCTTTTATTGAAGAAATTGGGCTGGACGAAGACTTAAGAAAGACTCCTATCATTGTTCTTACAGGGAAAGATTTTATTTTAAGGGAATTTGCTTATCGAGGAAGATGTCAGTTTTTTAATAAGCCATTTGATATAGATGAGGTGTTGAAAAGAATTAAAATGATTTTTAGATAGTGTATTAATGAAATAATTTAATTTATTAAAAATAAAAGGGAAAATATTTTAATGAAAAAATCATCTTATTATTCACTGCAAACAAAATTAATTGTTTTATTTTTGGGTATAAGCTTTTTTTCTATTGTCATTGTGGCAGGAATAAGTTTAATGAATTCCCGAAAATCGATCACAGTTTTATCTGCAGAGAAGGTTCAGAGTGAAATTTCTTTAAATGCCCATTATATTGAAGCTGTTATGTCTGAATACAGGGCAGATCTTCGTTTATTGGCGAATACTCCTCCTCCTCGGGCGATGATTAGAGCAACATATAATAAAGGCGTTGATCCTGTTTCTTCTGATGATTTATACACATGGAAAAAACGTTTTATTACCATTCTTGAAGCCACTCTTAAATCCAAGAGGTTTTATCAACAGGCATACTTTCTTTATGAAGGTAAAGAAATTCTTCGTGTTAATTTTGAAAATGGTAAAACAGTGATTGTCAAAGAGGAGGATTTTCAGGATAAACATGAAGTCATTTATTTTAAAGAAGCCCTCAAGCTTAGAGAAGGAGAAGTTTATATTTCAGAATTAAGCTTAAATCGTGAAAAGGGAAAAATTCAAATTCCTTATACTCCTGTTTTACGTTTTAGTATGCCTGTTTTTGCGCAGGGAGTTAAGACTCCAGGAGTTCTTGTACTTAATGTTTATGCTGAAAGTTTTTTGAAAAATTTAAATGATGGATCTGGGAGAATATATTTAACAAATGAACAAGGATTTTATCTCTATCACAAGGACTCTTCACGTACATTTGGATTTGATTTAGGGAATAAAACTGATACGCTACTAAACGATTTTCCTGAGGTTATGCAAAATTTCCATAGTCAGGAATCTTACAATTCTTTTAGTGGAGAAGAGGATATATTTCTTCAGAAAATTCATTTTGATACTAGAAATTTAAAGCGGTATTGGTTGATTGCTAAAGATGTTCCGGTTGAAAATATATTGGCTCCAGCCAATGATTTACGTCAAAAAGTTTTTTATCTCATTCTGATTATTTCTCCTTTTATTTTTTTATTAGCGCTTATGGTTTCTCGTGGGATTACTTCACCGGTTAAAAACCTTGTTGATTTGGTTAATAAACTTGCCAAAGGAAATTTTGATCTGGAAGATCAGAGCACATCTTCCTCCAGAAAAAAATCTCTTTTCAACATAGCTCAGACGCGTGAAATTAAACAGCTAGAATTATCTGTAGAGCAAATGCGTAAAAATTTAAGAGATACTACCGTTGCTGAACAAAAAGCTAAAGAAGAGCTTGAACAGGCGCTATGGATGTCTCAATCTCGGGAGAGTTTAAATAAACAAATGCAGGGGATAGGAGAAAAACTTTTATTAGCCAGAAATATTATTACTTCTTTAGTTGACTTGGTTAAGGCGGACATTGGGGGAGTTTATCTTTGTGAGAATGAGCATACTTTGAGATTAATAGCGAGTCATGCATTTGACTCACGGACAGATAATCATAATGTATTTCAATTAGGTGAAGGGTTGGTAGGGCAGGCGGCTTTAGAGAAGAAAACGATTCTTTTTACTGATATTTCAGAAAATCCTTCCATGATTGATTATGGTTTAGGAAAAACACAACCAAAATATTTTTTAGTGGTACCGTTTTTTTATGAGGATAAAACAAAAGGTGTTATTGTTTTAGGTTCTGTTCAATCTATGCAGGGTTTGCAAAAACAATTTATTGAGGAAGTGGGAGGGGATATAGGCATCGCGTTAAATACAGTTCAATCCAGAGAAAGGATTGAAAAATTGTTAAAAGAAACAAAAGATCAATCGGAAGAATTGAAGATTCAGCAGGAAGAGTTACAGGCTACTAATGAGGACTTGGAAGAGCAGACAAAGTCATTGAAGGAGTCAGAAGAACAATTGAAAATTCAGCAGGAAGAACTGCAGGCAACAAATGAAGATCTTGAGGAAAAAACAGAACATCTTGAAAAACAAAAAAATGAAATTGTTTTAAAAAATACGGAAGTTGAAAAATCTAAAAAAGAAATAGAAAATAAGGCTAAAGATCTCGAAGAGGCTAGTCGGTATAAGTCAGAATTTTTGGCTAATATGAGTCATGAGTTAAGGACTCCGCTTAACAGTTTGTTAATTCTTTCCAAAATGCTGATGGATAATGAAGAGACAAATTTAACAGAAGATCAAGTGGAATCCGCGTCTGTGATTTATAGCAGTGGTTCTGATTTGTTATCGCTTATTAATGAAATTTTGGATCTTTCTAAAGTAGAATCCGGCAAGATGGAGATCCATCTGGAAGATGTAAGGATAGATGAAATTGTATCTAATATTGAAAGAAATTTCAGGCATGTTGCACAGGAGCGGGGCGTTCATTTGGAAATAAATGTTGAAGAAGGTCTTCCGTCGGCTCTTAGGACAGACGGGCAAAAGCTTGGACAGGTTCTTAAAAATTTACTTTCTAACGCGTTTAAATTTACGGAAGATGGTAGTGTTGTTGTTAATATTGCCCGTCCTGAGGTGAATGTTGATTTTTCACAAAATGGATTAGATTCTAAAAAGGCCGTGGCTATTTCTGTGTCCGATACAGGGATAGGCATTCCTCAGGAAAAGCATGATTTAATTTTTGAAGCCTTTAAACAGGTCGATGGCACCACGCGAAGAAAGTATGGAGGGACTGGTCTAGGACTTTCGATATCGAAAAAATTTATTGGTATCCTCGGCGGTGAAATTATACTTAAAAGTGAACATGGGGATGGGACAACCATTACCCTTTATCTTCCGGAGACGCTTTCTGTGGATAAAGAAGTTGTTGATGATGTTGATGTAGAAAGTAAGCCAAAGGAAGAGTATTTTGAGGCTCCAGTACATTCAGCAATTGAGCAGTTGAATACTCTTTCAGATGATAGGGGTGCTGTTTCAGCTGAGGATAAAACGTTATTAATCGTTGAGGATGATCCAAAATTTGCAAAAATTCTTTTTGATATGGCGCATAGTAAAGGGTTTAAAGGGATTATTGCTTCAGATGGAGAGACTGGGGTGAAGTTGGCTAGTGAATATATTCCTAAGGCTATTATTCTTGATATCATGCTTCCTGGGATAGATGGATGGGTGGTTATGGATAGGCTCAAAGATGATCCTAAAACACGCCATATTCCGGTTCATTTTATTTCTGCACTTGATCATGATCCGGATGCTTTAAAAAAAGGAGGGATTGGTTACTTATCTAAGCCTGTCAGTAAAGATGATTTGGATGGGGCCTTTGAGAAAATAGAAAATTTTATTGTTAAAGATATTAAGAATTTATTGATTGTTGAGGTTGATGAATCGGTTCAAAAGAATATTTTCAAATTAATTGAAAGTAAAGGGGTTCAAATTACTTGTGTAAAAGGTGGTCAGGAGGCACGAATATATTTAAAGGATAATGATGTCGACTGTGTCGTTCTTGACGCGGAACTTCCTGATATGCCTGTGTTTGAATTGCTTCAGTGGATGCAGGAGATGCTTTCTCAAAGAGTTCCGGTTGTGATTTATACGGGTAAAGAATTAAGCAAGGAAGAGAGTGTCAAGCTCAGACAATATGCGGATAGTATTATTGTTAAAGGAGAGCAATCTCAGGAACGCCTTTTGGATGAAACGGCTCTTTTCCTTCATTGTGTTGAAAAAAATCTTAGCAATAATCAGCAACAAATGATCAGGAATGTCCATGATCAAGAAGGAATTCTTAAAAATAAAAAAGTATTGATCGTAGATGATGATATGCGTAATACCTTTGCACTTTCCAAAGCCCTTAAGTCAAAGGGAATGGATGTTTTTATGGCCGAAAATGGCAAAGTAGCTCTTGAGCGATTAAAGGAACAGCAGGATGTAGATGTTGTTTTAATGGACATTATGATGCCGGTTATGGATGGGTTTGAAACAATCAAAGAAATTAGGGAACAACGTATTTTTGCGAAATTACCGATTCTTGCCTTAACAGCAAAAGCTATGAAAGGGGATAAAGAAAAATGTATTGATTCCGGGGCTAGTGATTATTTATCTAAGCCAGTGGATATGGAAAAATTATTTTCTATGTTAAGAATATGGCTTTATAGGTAAAAAAATGGAAATAAATAAAATAGAAAATATGGAATACAGCTTCTTTTAGAAGCAATCAGACTACGTTGTGGATATGATTTTAGAAATTATGCAAAGGCATCTTTAAAGAGACGCGTATTACAAAATTTTT
>UOGJ01000134.1_pt1 | contig 11107 bp, 7 predicted proteins | sample 1989031 | NCBI WGS metagenome assembly UOGJ01 (sample SAMEA4712195, study PRJEB27164) | hydrothermal vent metagenome | biome: marine basaltic hydrothermal vent biome; feature: marine hydrothermal vent; material: mineral | place: Pacific Ocean | collected 2011-06-14/2011-07-23 | depth 1719 m | reverse complement strand
TGGAATTGGTATAATCAGCCGATAAATTAAAAATTTCAAGGCTTCAGAAAGGATAAAATAAATTTGATTTTATTGATAGTTAAGACAGTTTTTTGCGGGAAAAAACTATCTGAATATGTTTCAGGTATGTTAATATATATAAAATATTATTTTAAAAATATCTATTACTACATAAACTAAATGTACTGTCAATGGCAGTATCAACGTATGTTAGAACGATATCAGCCTAGGCTATTATAAAATTCATTTTATTTATTAACAAAAGGAGAGCGTTATGAAAAAGAATAATTCACCAGAAAAAAAGCCTACCAAAATTCCTGTTATTGAAGGTGAATGGAGGGGTAAAAAAGTAAAATTTAGACCTGATAGAGTTGTTATAAAATTAAAAGTTGTAAAAAAGGAAAAGGAATGCGGATTTTTAAAAGATAAATGTAAGGATATTTGCAAGCTTGTGCCTGATGCTAAAATTTTCAGGTATCCTAAAAAAATGCCAATATTTGTTTTGAGAGTGCCTGAGAAATCGAATGTGGTGGAACTCGCGGAAAAAATTTCGAAAAGAGATGATGTGGTTTATGCCGAACCAGATTTTATTGGAACCATAGGTATTGTCCCGGATGATACAAGGTATGCTGATCAGTGGGGGCCACAAAAAATAAATTCTGAAGGAGCATGGGATTTAGAAACAGGCGACAATGACATATTGATTGGTATTATTGATACTGGTTTTGCCACAGCTAATGACGGAACGTTAAACCACCCAGATCTGGACGATGCAGCCCGTTATATATTGGGAACAGATTTTGTGAATGATGATAACCTCCCGCGCGATGACCATTCTCACGGCACCCATGTTGCCGGTATTGCGGCAGCAATGAGTAATAATACAGAAGGTGTTGTTGGAATGAATTGGAACAGCCCTGTTTACATTTGTAAAGTATTTGACTCGGCAGGGAGTGGTTCTCAGTCTGATGTTGAAGCAGCAGTTGAGGAGATAGTTGACTACGCAATTGATAATAACTTGCATGTTGTAATAAATCTGAGCGCAAGATGGATAAGCGGACACTCTGCTTTACGAGATGCCGCTGAGTATGCGCATGATAATGGAATGATTTTTTGTATCGCCACAGGCAACGATTATGACACATCTGTTGGTTTTCCTGCGGCCTATTCTTCTGATTTTGATGGTGTTATTGCTGTTGGCTCGACCGATGATGATGATACTGTTTCCAGTTTTTCCAATACTGGCCCTGAAATCACACTCGTTGCACCTGGCAGAGACATCTTAGCGACTACTCCTACGTATGCTGTTACAAGCGGTGATACCGATTATGATGAAAAGACTGGAACCTCTATGGCCTGCCCTCATGTCGCCGGGCTTGCTTCTTTGGTCTGGAGTCGGGAGTCAAAACAAACTAATGAACAAGTAAAAGATGTATTAATCAATACCGCAAAAAAATTAGGTGCCGGAAATTTCGACAACTCCTGGGGATATGGAAGAGTTGATGCAGAAGAAGCGGTCGCTAAATCGGGTTGGGATATTGATCTGCCTTATAACTCGCTTGACTTTATCGACATCCCAGAAAATGAGACAACCGCCAGAGCAATACGCTTTAACGTTAAAAGTTTTCATGCAACCAATTTTGAAATTATTGACGGACCTACAGGTGTATTTGAAGTTACTTTTCAACCAGACACGTCTATGGGAAAGTCAACGGATTATGATACTGTGCGCGATGCTTATATATGGATTTCATATACTGGCACCAATGTTGGAGACACACACGATGGTACTGTCAGGGTCAGGTGTATAGAAACTGAACAAGAATGGGAGCTAACCATTACTGCTAATACAATCGCTAGACCATCTTCATGCGTTATGATGGTTTTTGATAAATCTAATAGTATGAGTTTTGACTCTGGCATTGAAGGGCAAAGGAGGATTGATGTTTTAAGATATTCTGCCAACATACTTGTAGATGTTATTCAGGAAGGAAATGGAATGGGCATTGTTGCCTTTGATCAGGATCCCCACAATGTGTTGATACCAGTGGTAGGGCCATTGGGTGAGCCTTCTGGTATAGATCCTGATAGATCCAATATCAGAACCAGTATTAATACGTTCAATTATAATCCAAGTGGTGTCACGTCAATAGGTGACGGCATTGAAAGAGCTAGCACTCAATTAAGCCCTGTGGCAGGATACGACAACAAGGCAATAGTGGTATTGACAGATGGAGAGGAAAACGAAGAAAAATATATTTCAGAAGTATCCGACTTAATTAATGAAAAAGTTTTTGCTGTTGGATTGGGAACAGCAGCTAATATCAATCCTAATGCATTAACTGAGGTTTGCAATAATACTGGAGGATACACTTTACTTACAGACCAGCTTGATAACGATAGTTATTTTAAGTTAGCAAAATATTTTCTCCAGATTCTCGCAGGTATCACCAATGAAGATGTCGTTGTTGATCCAGATGGTTGGATAAATCAAGGGGAAGTACATAAAATTCCTTTCAATCTCAATGAGGCTGATATCAGTACAGACATTATATTAATGATGCCTTATCATGATCTGATTGATCTTTATTTAGAGACGCCTGATGGGACTATAGTTGATGCAAGCTCACCTACTGTTGGTTTATATTCTGGTGAGAACGTAAGGTTTTATAGAGTTACACTTCCTTCGCCAACAATGGGGGGAAGTAGTGCTCATGCCGGAAAATGGCATGCTGTTTTAAAGTTTAATAGTAAATATTTTAAACGTTATCTTTCTTCTTTGGATAAATATCCTAAGGCATATAACGCTGCAAAAACTCATGGCGCTCAATATACCTTGCTTGTTCATGCCTATTCGAACTTGCGAATGAGGTGTGCTTTATCACAAAACAGTTATGAACCTGGAGCAAATATTAATCTTCGTGCAACACTTACGGAGTATGGTGTCCCGATTCGCAAAAGTGCAAGTGTAAAAGCTGAACTTACATTTCCAGATAATAGTACAACTAATATATATCTTCATGAAATACAGCAAGGCATTTATGAAACCGACATAATAGCAAATCAATCAGGTGTGTATCAATTCCGAGTCATGGCTGATGGGTTTACTCATAGAAATACTCGGTACACAAGAGAGCTGGTACTAACTGGAACGACATGGAAGGGTGGTGATCTCCCATTCCCTGAAAGTGGCGATGATCCTGATAATGTTAAGCGAACATTGTGTGAATTAATTTCGTGCTTAGGTAAAAATATGAGCAAAGAGCTTCATGATAGATTGATGAAAAATGGCTTAAATCTAAATGGATTAATCAAATGTTTGTGTTATGAAAAGAAGGAAGATAAATTTAGAAGTGTTGAATCTCTCAAGTTCAATAAAGTGGAGCTTTCTCAATTTTTAAGAATTTTGAGTGAAGAAGTAAAGAGAGGTTGATAATCGCAGGCATTCGGATAGTAAAAAGCAGTAATGGTAAAGGTGTATAACAAATAGCTAGCGGAAGCAAAAAACATGTTGCTTAGCACTGCATTATGCCTAAAGGAGATGATATGAGTGTAGATCCAAAGAAACAAAGAAAAATTCTTATTGTTCATGGTGTTCAAAGTGGTTCGGATGAAGATCAAAAACAAGATCGTATTATAACGGAATTAGTAAATAATCGTTTAGGAAATATTCCTTTGGATTTTAAAAGTGAATTATATCGATACGAGAATATTAATGACGCAGCACAAAAAAAAATAAGGCTTCTCAGTAATCTTTTAATAAAAACACCGGTAGGGGAATTTGTTGCTAAAAAGGTTATTGATACTGTTGGTGATGTGGTCACAAGTTACCTCAACACGTCTACGGCAGCAAAAATAAGAGAAGGATTAAAGAAGCAAATATTGGAAAATTATGATAATGGATATCCTTGTTATATAGTTGCGCACAGCCTGGGCTCAATTTATGCGTTTGATGTTATTAACGCATTGATGAAAGAGGATGAATATTTTGACCGCGGATCAAGAAAAACATGGCCTGTTCAGGGGTTGATGACTCTTGGGTCTCCTATTGGGTTATCTATATTTAAGAATAAAAATCGGAAAAAAGTAACTAACCTTGGGCCGGGGAACAAATGGTTTCGATGGCTTAACTTTTGGGATCGGACTGACCCGATTGTATCTGGAAATATTTTTGGAAAACAGTTGCAAGGGTATGATATTGCAGAAAAATATCAATCTAAATCTTTAAATCAAGGGTGGGTTATTAGAGATAAAACAGTTGATACAGGTAAAGTTTGGCTTATGGCACATGTGGGTTATTGGGATAATCCCGTTGTTGGTGACCATTTGGTGGATATGATAACTAATTAAGAAATTTTTAAGGAGTATGATATTATGAAGCTAATAATTGTATGCTTATCTCTACTTTCATTGAGTGCTTGTTCAAACTATCTTTATAAAGGAAATATAAGGGCACTTGATTCAAACGGGGTAGATCGTGAAGTGATGCTTTATTGGAATAAAACGGCTCCTTTGTTGGGGGCAGATAAAGCGGGGCCTGCGGTTTTATTGACGGAATGTGGCTCTTTGATTTCTTTCGATGAACGAGATCAAGGTGTTATATTTCGAGGAGAGTCAGGTCGAGATATGAATGCCAATACTGGATTGCAAGTAGAAGATGGAGATATTTGTGGTAAATTTTTAAATAAATCGCAATTTGTAGAAATTAATGAAGGAGAACTTGAATTATCAATTCTTTGTGCACCTGTTGATGCCGATGATTTTAGCATTTCAAAACGAAGTTATATTGGAGCAAAAGATAGCCCGTATAAATTCAATATTATTGCTTCTAAGAAATGGAGTTTTTTGGGGGGAGAGCATCAAGCACCATCGCAACCCGAGTGTAATGATGAATAAAAATATGACCTGTTTAATTTATTATTAAAGTAAATAAACTTTGTTTAATAGATTTACAGCTAGTTTTTTGTGAATAACTCATGTCAAGAGGATATTTATTATGTTTTGTTCTATAGAAAAAAAGAGGTCAAACGTATTATTTCGATGCTTATCAGTGCTTATTGTTGTTATTTTTGCAGGGAACATAATGCTTCCACCGCAGTTAGCTTTTGCTCAAAGTACGCCATCTATTCCAGTATTAAATTTGCCTACTCCCGGAATGATGATCACAACAACCTCCAATTTTTACCCTCCGTTAGTCAAAGGAATGACGATTCATCCGGACAATCCATTAGCCTTTGATTTCATTATCAATCGAGGCGAAGAAAACCTACAAGGTGATCAATTTGAAGCGGAAGCGACGAAGCTTGTTAAATATTTTCTTGCCGCGTTAACGACTCCTGAAGAAAAAATATGGGTCAATTTATCTCCGTATGAAAAAAGCCGAGTTATTTCCAAAGGCTTTGGCGATACCGAAATGGGTCGGGATATGTTGGCGCAGGATTACATGTTAAAACAACTAACGGCCTCTTTGATGTATCCGGAAAAAGAGTTGGGAAAAGAGTTTTGGAGTCGCGTATACCAACGCGTGTACGAAGAGTATGGCGCAACCGATATCTCTATGAATACATTTAACAAAGTATGGATCGTCCCGCAAGAAGCTATTGTGCATGAAAAAGATGGAAGTGTTTTTGTGGTAGATACCAAGTTAAAAGTCATGTTGGAAGAAGATTATGTTGCGTTGAATGAAAATATTGGAAATACAACATTTGGTTTAGATTCCCTCGTTAGAGGAGATGCTGAGCTTGTTAGCGGCATAACATCAAAAGTCGTAAAGAATATATTGATTCCAGAGATAGAGAAGGAAGTGAATAATGGAAAGGTATTTGCGAATTTACGGCAGATCTATAATTCAGTTATTTTAGCGACGTGGTATAAAAAATATCTTACAGGGAACGGCCTTGACCGTTCTTTGTTAGGGCAAATATATGTGGATCAGCAAAAGACCAAAGGAGTGGATACCCAAGACAAGGCAATTAATACGAAGATATATAATCAATATGTCGAAGCCTTTAAGAAGGGTGTTTATAACTATATAAAGGAAGACTATGGCCTTGCAACACAAGAAATGATCCCTCGAAAGTATTTTTCCGGTGGAATGGGGATGGAGAGAGTAAGTAGTGCGATTACGGATAAAAAAAATTTATCGAGATCCAGACAAGAGGCTATTGAGAGGAAAACGATTTCGAGGGATAGAAAAGATGGAGGTGTTGTGAGGGCCTTATTTAACCTTGCCGAAGTTCCTGAAGGACAATCTCCGGAGCTTGTTATGTCTGCTGTTGACAAACTTTATAAAAGTGATGCTTCATTAGAAAGTTTAGATCATAAGTTAGCGGCATCACCCATTTCTATTATTCAACCTGTTTACCAAGAGGAACATAAATGGCAATTATTTGAACGGATCAAAGACATCTTAGTTAATAATAAAGTAGAAATTAATAGAAATGATATTACACAGATAGTTTCTTTTGATGAATTAAACATGGATAAATCGAGTATCAATAAGTTTGTCATTGGCCTTGAAATACAGTTTAAGGTTGATATTCCTCAAGGTATTATTGATGTATTAACCCGACCGTATGATGTTGTTCGTTATTTATTCCTTTTGGAAGATGTTCGTACTGTTATGCTGGAGGCTCGTTATACCCTTGGAAAAGAGGGGCTGGAAGATTTTGGAAATATTACATATAATAGCCATTTGGAAGAATATTTTGACACGGAGTACATGCCTATAGCTATAGCTAAGTTTTCTTTGCTGTTAGAAAAGGCTTTTGAGATAGAAGAAATTTTTGATGATTTGAATAATCATGAAATGGAGCAATGGACGTCTCTTAATGCTGTGGCTGAATTTATGTACTTATTTTTGAATAGTAAAACCACTCATAAAGCCATTAGTAAAGCCACTCTTGCTGCTTCGCCTATTGATGTTGGGGGTATTAATTTTAATGCGAATTTGATCGATTTACAGATTAAGCGGGATGGGAACGGAATTCCTTTACCAATAAATCAGCAGGTGATTGGTGAAATTAAAATTGATGGATTTATTCCGGTGATGATTAATGTGATACCTGTTAATTTACCGTTATTGTTAGGGTTTGATTCTGATACAGAAACAGAAAGACAATCAGCAGAGTATAGCTATCAGACGGGCAACGAATATTATCGGCAAGAAGATTTTAACGTTGTAGATAAATTGGTGAAGGGGGAGTAGTTAACAGTCCGCTAAATTTTTTTTATTTACATTTTTCCAAATTATACTATAATACCCAAACTTTTTAACGAAGTACAAATAATCTGACCAGAGAGGGCGGTGAATTTAAATGGCGATTGAAGTAAAAGTAAATGATTCTCATTCTTTTGAACGGGCAATGCGAATTTTTAAGAAAGCTTGTCAAAAAGATGGCTTTATGATGGAAATTAAAGAACGAAGGTTTTTTATTAAACCTTCAGAAAAAAAACGTCGCGCGCGTAAGCGTTAATCGAAAAAAGGCAGATGCTTTTTATAGGGGTAAATTATAAAAAGGGTCTGTCTTTCTTTTTTTAAAATTATGATTAAAGTTAAAAGAGCATTAATTAGTGTTTCGGACAAGAAGGGCATCTTAGCCTTTGCCCGGTGTTTGCATGGTCTTGGTGTGGAGATCCTTTCAACCGGCGGAACGGCACGGCAGCTTAGAGAATCGGGCATTCCCGTGCAAGAAGTGGCTGATTATACTGGGTTTCCGGAAATGCTGGATGGACGGGTTAAGACGTTGCATCCAAAGGTTCATGGCGGATTATTGGCTGTACGTGAAAACGCGGAGCACATGGCTAAAGCGCAGGAACATGGCATTGGGATGATTGATATGGCAGTTGTTAATCTTTACCCTTTTGAGCAGGTGACGCAAAAAAAGCATGTTTCGCTTTCAGAAGCCATTGAGAATATTGATATCGGCGGCCCTGCCATGTTGCGCTCAGCGGCTAAGAATTTTAGAAATGTCGCGGTTATTTGTAATCCTGATCGGTATTCGGAAATTATTACAGAACTGCAAAATAATAATGGGTTATTACCTGATTCAATTTTATTCCGTTTGTCCGTAGAAGCCTTTGGGCATACAGCCCGTTATGATAGTATTATTTCTTCCTTTCTCAGTAAAACCCTTCATCAAGATAGTTTTTCAAATTTACCGGAAGAAGTTGGCTTAAGGTTTAATAAAATACAGGATTTGCGTTATGGGGAAAATCCGCATCAGCAGGCTGCTTTTTATGGGGAAGAAAATGAGAGTGGTTTAGCTAAAATTAAGAAGCTTCATGGTAAGGAGTTATCATTTAATAATATTTTAGATTTAAATGCGGCGATTGATTTTGTGAAAGATTTGGATAAACCAGCGGCTGTGATTATTAAGCATAATAATCCAACGGGGGTGGCTGAAGATGTTGATTTGGCTCGTGCGTATCGTAAGGCGTGGAGTTGTGATAAAATCGCGGCTTTTGGGGGTATTATTGGCTTAAATCGTAAAGTGGATGAAGCTACAGCTAAGTTGATTTTAAAAAGTGGATTTATGGAATGTGTTATTGCTCCGGGATTTACAAAGCAGGCACTGACAATTTTATCGCAAAAGAAAAATTTACGATTGTTATCTATGGATTTTCGAGATTTTAAAGCGAGTGAGTTTGATTTTAAGAAGGTTCATGGCGGACTATTATTACAGGATAAGGATGAGCGTGAATTAAGTGTGAGTGAATTGAAAATTGTTACGAAGAAAAAGCCTACAGCCGCGCAAATCGAAGCGATGTTATTTGGTTGGAAGATTGTTAAGAATATTAAGTCTAATGCGATTGTTTTGGTTAAAGGAAAAAAGACGTTGGGTATTGGCGGTGGCCAAACAAGTCGTGTACAGAGTGTGAAGATTGCTATTGAGAATGCAGGGAAAGAAGCCAAGGGTGCGGTGTTTGTTTCAGATGCCTTTATTCCGCATGTTGATAATGTGCAGTTAGCAGCCAAAGCAGGGGTTAAGGCCATTATTCAAACAGGCGGTTCCATTGCAGATAAAGATGTGATTGCCGAGGCTGATAAATTTAAGATGGCTATGGTGATGACAGGTGTACGGCATTTTAAGCATTAAGTCTCTTATGTCCGACTTCGGGAGTCGGACAATTGGTTAACTATGAGTACCCTTCCAGTGAGAGAATATCTCAATTTTTTTATTAATAATGAAAAATATCTTAACCAACTCAAACCTTCTGCGTTTACTCTTGATAACATAAAAAAGTTATTAAAGTTACTTGGTGATCCGCAGGATCGGTTGAATATTATTCATGTGGCTGGTTCTAAAGGCAAGGGGTCTACATGTGCGTTTACGGCGCAGATTTTGTATGAAGCAGGATATAAGGTTGGGCTGTATACTTCTCCGCATTTAGAAGATGTGACAGAGCGGATACGGATTTTAGGGGAGACGAATAGTAAGGGTATTTTTGTTGATGCGATTAGTGAAAAAAAGTTTCAAAAGACGTTGGAGGCTATTAAACCGGCTATTGAAAAAATTAGACAAGTGACGTATTTTGAAGTACTTACGGCTTTAGCCGTATTTTACTTTGCACAAGAAAAGATTGATTTTGCTGTATTGGAAACAGGTCTTGGCGGACGATTAGATGCGACGAACGTGGGTTTGTCAAAGGTGTGTGCGATTACACCGATTGGTTTAGAACATACAGCTATTTTAGGGAATACACTTGCCAAAATTGCCGTAGAAAAAACAGTGATTATTAAAGATGCACGACAGAAGGTTGTGGTGGCACCACAAGTATCTGAGGTTCAGAAAGTTATTGAGGAGCGGTGTCGGAAATTTAATATTCAACCGGTTTTAGTAGAAAGCTTAGATAAACATTTTAAAATATCATTATTAGGACAGCATCAAAGAGTCAATGCAGCAACAGCGATAGAAATTATAAAATGCTTACGTCAGCTAAACTTTACGGTTAGTGATAAGGCGATACAGGAAGGATTGCAAAAAACATATTGGCCTGGAAGGTTTGAGATTGTGCAGAAAGAACCGACGATTATTTTAGATTCCGCACATACGCCGGAATCAGCACGGGTATTAGCTGATACAATGCAAGAAATGTTCCCAGACAAAAAAGTTTTATTAATTTTAGGTATTGCGGATGATAAAGATAAACAGGCCATCGGCAGAGCGCTTAATAAAATTGCGGATAAAGTGGTTGTAACACGATTTGATCATCCCCGCGCAAGTTATTTTAAGTCTGAAGAATTAAAAGATATTTTTTTGAATAAAGAATGTGTTCAGACGGATAATGTGCGGGAAGCATTAGATTTAGTCACGCAAGAGGAGATTGTTTTAGTCACAGGTTCTATATTTCTTATTGGAGAGGTGAGGAGATTATGTATCAATACAAGGGTTTAGAAGACACGATTGTCGCCATTTCAACAGCCATGGGGCAAGGGGGAATTGGGATTATCCGTTTAAGCGGTAAGGACGCCGTGGTTATTGTTGATAAAATTTTTGTTGCGGCTAATAAAATGAAATTAGCACAAAGCCCAACGCATACAGTTCAATATGGATGGGTGTATGAAAAATCAGCACCCGGTGCTGATTTTGTTGATGAGGTTTTGGTGACGTTGATGCGGGGGCCACGGAGTTATACGCGGGAAGATGTGGTGGAAATTAGTTGTCATGGGGGAAGCGCTTCGTTGCGGACAGTTTTAAAAATTATTTGTGATGCGGGCGCGCGTTTGGCTGATCCAGGGGAGTTTACAAAGCGGGCTTTTTTAAATGGACGGATTGATTTGACACAGGCAGAGGCGGTTTTAGATATTATTCAATCTAAGACGGAAGCTTTTTTGCAGGTGAGTACACATCAGCTTAAGGGAGAGCTTTCCAAGGAGTTAGAGGCTATTCGAGAGCAATTGATAAAAATTTATGTTGAAATCGAAGCGATTGTTAACTTTCCTGAAGATGATACGGAGGCTTATGCAGAGGTGCAAAAGACGATTGGGGAACATATTCAGAAGGCTGAGCAGTGTATAAAAGAGTTATTAAACTCTAGTGAACATGGCAAAATTTTGAAAGACGGCATTAAGATTGTGCTTTGCGGGAAACCTAATGTAGGGAAG
>UOGJ01000147.1_pt1 | contig 11352 bp, 13 predicted proteins | sample 1989031 | NCBI WGS metagenome assembly UOGJ01 (sample SAMEA4712195, study PRJEB27164) | hydrothermal vent metagenome | biome: marine basaltic hydrothermal vent biome; feature: marine hydrothermal vent; material: mineral | place: Pacific Ocean | collected 2011-06-14/2011-07-23 | depth 1719 m | reverse complement strand
ATTTAAAACTTCTTTAGGGAGCTTTCTTATTTCCTGTGTTCCAAGAATTTTAATAGCCCAACGGATTAATTTTATTTTTTGGATCAATCGAGCGTCTGGTTTTTCTACCTTTGCAATACGCTTACGAGAAAGAAAAAGAACCTTCCGTAACGTATTAAAAACTCTTCTGGCTTCACGTGCGCGCCCATTTCCATTATCGGTTAACACAGTAAGATATTCAAATGCCAGCTCATTAACAGCCTTGTTGTAGTGATCTAACTTTTGAATAAGGGCGATGGACATAGACTTAAAATAACGGTAACGGTCCATTCTACACAACGCATACATAATTTCCACTTCCACAAAAGGGGATTCCGTTTTATGAAGACGTCGCCATAATAATTTTTCAACTCGCTTTTTCTCACGTGAAACAACTTCTGTACTAAACCGTTTATTAAAAACTCTCACCGCTGCTGCAATTTTGTACGCATCTAACGTATCATCTTTAATCATAGCCAGTAAGGTTTGCTTAGAAAATTCTTGATATTTATGTGCGTATCCCTCTAATAATTTTTGATCATCAAAAATAGTGTCTGAACCAAAATCCAATATTTTTTCCATTACACCTTGTGCGCCAACAATGGGCGAAATGTTTAAAAAAATAGATAAAATCAAAACTACTTTTATTATTAATTTCATATCAATTACTCTCCAGCGAAACATCAATGGATTGATGTGAGTGCGTTAAGGCTCCAATCGAAATACGATCAACCCCCGTCTTAGCTACAGAACGGATAGTCTTAAGTGTAATACCTCCTGAAGCCTCAAGCAACGGTTGTTTTTTTTTCGAAAGTGTTCGACTAAGTAAAACAGCCTTTTTCATCTGTGCACATGTCATATTATCTAAAAGAATAAAATCTGGATATGCTACCAAGGCTTCTTTAAATTGATCTAACGTATCGACTTCAATTTCAATTGGAACATTTGTTTTCCGACGGATAGTGTTAATCATTTCACCAATCGATATTTTTGGATAACAAGCTTCACGATGATTGTCCTTAATGAGAACCATTTCTTTTAAATCTACGCGATGATTCATTCCTCCTCCACAATAAACAGCATACTTCTCCAATAAACGCAATCCTGGAGTGGTCTTTCGTGTATCGAAAACTTTAGCCTTGTAGGAGCGAATCTCACGGGCATATTGATTTGTCCGTGTCGAAATTCCTGATAAATATCCCAAAAAATTTAATGCTGTACGCTCTGCACTTAATAACATTCGTGTCTTTCCTTTTAATGTTGCAACAACTGTATGCTTCTTAATAGATTCTCCATCTTTAAATAGCTTACGAAACTGAACATTTTTATCTAATGTTTGAAAAACACATTTCGCAATTTCTATTCCGCAAAGAGTTCCATCTTCTTTAAAAAAAATTTCTCCCTCGGAAACTCTGTTTTTTGGAATCAATAACTTCGACGTAATATCTTGCCGACTTTGATCTTCACGCAGAGCTTGCTGAATAATTTTATTATAATTTTGGATAAAATTTTTCATTTCAAAAAAAGACCCGGCAGGTTTTGCCGGGCCTTTGATTTTTCTATCAAAAGACCATTAAATCTTATTGATATCTGTTGCTTGATCGCCCTTTGGTCCGTTCGTTACTTCAAACTCAACGGCTTGTCCTTCATCCAACGTTTTATATCCATCTCCCTGGATAGCACTAAAGTGTGCAAAAATATCTTCGCCACCTTCATCCGGAGTGATAAAGCCATAACCTTTTTGGTTACTAAACCACTTAATTTTGCCTTTTGCCATTACTCAAACCTCCTTTCTTGCGAGATTCAGTAAATAATGGCAGAAAGAAAAATATGCTTATTAATGCTGTGTTTCGTTGTTTCATAAACCTTTTACTTTCTTATTTACTGCTATGCGTAAGTATGCCTAACTTGTATTGTATTGTCAACTTTTTTGTTTATTTGATTTGGCTAGAAAATAAAATTACTGTAATGTTTTTAAAATCTTGATTAATTTTTTAATCTGCTCTCTGATAGATTTATGTTCTGCGGAAAGGAGGGCGGAAGTTTTTTTGTAGGCAGCAATGGCCTTGTCAACCTGACCAAGCTCTAAAAAACAATTCGCAATATTTTCATAAGTAACAGCACGTTTAGGCTCAAGCTTCAAGGCTCTGCGTAAAGACTTAAGCGCTTGATTATGGTGCCCTATTTTATTGAGAAACCATCCTTTATTATGATGAATCGTGGCAAAATCCGGCTCTACTTTAATTCCTTGATCAAAATACTTTTCCACACCTTCTAACTTACCCAACTCAATCATACATAATGCCCTATCATTATATGCTGCACCATCAGTAGGATTGTACTTAATGGTTAAATCTAAATATCTAATGGCCTCAGAAAAATCTTCTTCAATAATTGAAAACTGAGCCTTAAAATACATTCTTTCGCTTAATAGCTCCTGTTGCTCTGCAGCCTCAATACCTTGCTCCACAAGCTCATAAGCCCTTCCAATATCATCATAGGTAATGGCCTCATCAATCATCACACGTAATTTTCTAAAATCAATTTTTTTCATTTATAAAAAATTTTTTATCGAATAAAAATCAATAAACCCCACCCTGCCAAAAAACATAATCCTCCAAAAGGAGTGATAGCTCCAAGAGATTTAATACCTGTAATAGACAAAACATAAAGTGAACCGGAAAAAAGAATAATCCCTGCTAACAAAAAAATACCGGCAAGATTAAGCTTAGGGCTTTGTATTTGTGTACTTAACCACGCTACGACAAATAATCCTAAAGCATGAATAAAGTGATACAACACCGCTGTGCGGTAAACATCCATGTAATGTGCAGACAACTTACCTCTTAGGGCATGAGCCCCAAAAGCACCTAAAGCAACGCCTAAAAACATTAAAATACTGGCACTCTTAACCCAAATCACTTACCGCCCCCCCCCTTCAGAAGGATCAAGCTCAATTTCAAAAACCTGCATATCATCACCAAAAATTTTGTAATCAATTACATCTGCCATACTCACTCTCCTGATTAATTTATTTCTTCTTTTTTACTGCCGCATCACCACATGTGCTTTCACAAAAAGATTCCTCTAAAATATCATCAGCATACTTTTCTGCACATGCTTGAACACATTTTTTACAAGATTGAAATTCTTCTGATTCGAATAAAACACATTCATCATCCTTAATTTCACACTTAGCATAAACTCGACAACGATCACCAAAAGCATACATCTCCGTACACATTTCAACAACATTTGATCCACATTGAACATCTAGACCATGACAATTCTCAATACCACATGCTTGTTTTGCTAAACAGCCTCTTTGAATAAAAAAATTTACTCCAATAATCACTAAACAAATACAAACAAATTTAAAATATTTTTTTCTCATGTCACTCTTCTCTTTCTTTTATCCCAAACTAAATGTTTTCGGCTGAAACTAATGACTGTTCCTTTTCATAAGAAGGTGTTATTTGTAACATGCCTTCTATCGGTAATTTAATCGCCTGAAGAAATTCTTTAATTTGATTCTCAGAAGAAAATATATCATCAACATGTTCTAAAATATTTTTCAATAATTCTCTAAATTTTTCCAGATGTATTTGAGCACCTTTGTTTAGCCTATCCATTTCGTTAAAAACAACTAAAAAAGTTTTTCCTTTTTCTCCAATTCGTGCGGATTCAATAGCCCCTGAAATTTGGGTCATTTCCAAAGCTCTAAAAATCGTTTCGATCGTTTCAACACAGACAATGAGCTCTTTAATATTTATGCGTAATGGCATCAATAACTCTATGGTTTTCTTAGAATACACTTCTAATAAATTAATCAAAACCATTCCATTTTCTTGCATTTGCTTAACTTTTTTTTGAGAAAAAGGTTCTGACTGCTTTTGTAACAACATTTCACAAATAAAACTATCAATCATTTCATTTTGTAACTTAGGTACGGTCATCTGAACTCCTATTTCCAAAATACGCCGATCAGAGTCCTCCGAAAGAATATTTGCCTGTTTTAAAATTATATCAGCACTATGCTTCATTTCATCAGATCTTACCTGAATCTCTTTAGCTAAAACAGCTAACGAGGCCCCATCATTTCCAGCTCGAAAAGATTCAACATTAGCGTTCATGGCTAAATGAAAAATTTGTTGCGATAAATCAATAATTAAAGCAGAGCTATCTCCCAAATTATCACGAAGTTCTAAAAATAGATGCACATTAGAAAAAAGTTTATTAAAAAGCCCTTTTAAATCTACACACTTTCTCTGGACTTCTGTAAATATGTGAAATAAAGCTTCATTTTTTTTTCCACTAAAATCTGTCTTAATTTTTAAATCTCTTTCTTGAGATTTTTGCACAATCTTATCACGAGCCTTCAGCTCTTCTGTCAGGGCTGTAAGAAAAAAAGCATCGTAGCTCTTAAACCCTTTTGACTGTAAAATTCCAAGTAACACCTTTAATGAATCCTCCACGCCCCCTTTTTGTTCCGCTTCAATGAGTGCCGCATAAACATCCGGCATTAAATTAAATATTGGTGTCGTCGGTTTTAAACGGATAGATAAATACCCATCAGGAATAGGAAAAACAGTTGCTAACACCCAGTAATATCGCCCATCTTTGGCTAAATTTTTTACATAAGCTCCAATTGGCTTACCCGCCTGAATACTGTCCCATAAAACTTTAAAAACTAATTTTGGCATATCAGGGTGACGAATAATATTATGTGGAGCCCCAATAAGTTCTTCACGCGAATATTGGCTAATCTTAACAAACACATCATTTCCAGAAAGAATATTACCAGTCGAGTCCGTCGTAGAAAAAAATAACTCTTCAATTTTAAACTCAATTTCCTGATTTAAAGCCTTTAGTTTTTGATTTTTTTCTAAACTCAATGTTTCCTCCCTGTTTTGTTTAAACAAGCATCTTTTAAATCTTCATTCTTAGACTGTTTTGAAAAATCAAATTTTGATCCCCATTCGCTTAAATCGGCTTGGAAAATTGGTTTCAAATCTCATCCTCTTTTCATTAAAAGGGTGATTAAATTCAATTATGTAAGAATGTAATGCCAATTTCAAAAACCTGCTATCTTTTTTTCCATATTTCTTATCTCCAGCAATGGGGTTTCCTTTTTCTGAAAAATGTGCCCGAATTTGATTTTTTCGTCCAGTAATTAAGGAAACCTCCAACAAACTAAAACCCTTAATCTCTTTTAATACTTTGAAATCTGTATGTGCCAATTTTCCATTATTTTTATCCGATGTCGAATACATTACATGCTCTGTATTCTCAGCTAAATAGGAAGTAATCCTACCCTCTTTATTACTCAATATCCCATGCACCACTGCCAAATATTTTTTATTTACCATATCCCAGTGTTTTTGTAAATATTCCTTTGCCTGATAATTTTTAGCAAAAATCATAATTCCTGAAGTTTCTTTATCTAAACGGTGAACAATAAAAATACGCTTTCGAGATTTAACCTGCCCTTTACGGACATAATTCGTTAAAACATAATACGCTGTTTTCACCTTCTCTCTTTCAGTTCCCATCGTTAAAAACCCCGCAGCTTTCTCAACAATCAAAATATCCTTATCTTCATATAAAATCTTGATTTCTTTCGGAAGATGTTTATTTTTAATAACTTTTATTTTTTTTTGTAATTGGTCCATTTTTACTTATAACTATTGTAAAGAATATCAATCCACTGTTCTGTCGTAAGAAATCCTTTTGCCCATTTAGACGTAATCTCTTCCGAAAGTCCTATTTTTTTAATTTCTTTCAAATTTTTACTTTGCGCTATAAATTTTTTAACGAGGGTACTTGTTTCTATAAGCATCCCATGAAAACTTTTAAGATCATCAACACTCGCTAAAGGCCCATGTCCGGGAATAATTTTAGCATCTTCAGGAATCATTTCGAGAATCTTCGCAATATTATCAATGACCCCTTGAACACTTCCTCCAGAATTTAAATCGATAAAAGGATACGTCCCATTAAAAAAATGATCACCTAAATGCACAACATTAGATTGTGTAAAGAAAATAACACTATCCCCATCTGTATGTCCTTGAGCAAAATGAATCACTTTAATTTCTTCCCCATTAAAATGAACAGACAAAGAATTATCAAAAGTAATGACCGGAAGAGCTACTTTAGGGTGTGGTTCAGAAACCATATTAAAAAGTTTAATTTCCTGTTTCGTGGACAAACGTTTGCGAACATTGTCATGAGCGATGATGGTTCCACCAGCGCCAAAAATTTCATTACCTCCCGTATGGTCTCCATGCCAATGTGTATTGAGAATAAATTTTGGTTTTCCCCCTCCCAATATACCCAATGATTTTTGTATTTTTTCGGCTAAAGGCGCAAACTTATCATCAATAATTAAAACCCCATCTTCCCCAACGAAAACTCCAATATTCCCGCTTCCTTGAGATTCCAACATATAAATACCCTTAGCTACAGGAATTGTATTAACAACTTCTTCCTCCTGCTTAGACTGTACTGATGAGACGGCTATAAAACTTAATCCAAGAACTAAAACCATCCAATAAAATTTTTTCATCATATTTCCTTTCTTAATTAAAATATTTTGTTTCTACAATACTGATCCAGAGAGTAACTCTCGGGCTCCATTTTTATCTTGAACGTAAACTTCTGGAGGGAATTCAATAGCTTTAGTAAACTGTTTTTCAATAAGCTTATTGAGACGCTCTTGCTGTAAATCATCCAGCACATCAAACAAAGGATTCATACTTAAATCATTCAAAAGTAAAATCCCTGGCTCATGGGAAAATTCAAATTTTTTAATTAAGCGTTTAATTAATAAATCAAGGTAAGAAGGTTTATCCTTAAAAACTTCAATTGTAGTCTTAACGGCTATTTTCCCCCAATCCTCATGGAGGAGTTTACGAAATAATCCATAAAAAGAAGAATATTTAATAAGGCTTTGTTCTCCTGGTTTCAGTCTTTGGGAACAATTAATAATGAGGGTAATTAATTCCGTAACATCAAATTTCTTAATCTCTTTATGAATATCTGTCGTCAATAAATCAAAAGAAAAAACACCGCGCACACTTACCGCTGCCTGCGCAACACTGCGTTTCACCAAATCCCTAAGTGCTTCCCAAATAATATCTTCATCTTTACGAATAACACTTAAGACATGAATTTTACACGCCTGATCTTCACGGATAGCCTTGTATTTATGAACCTTGTCATCTGTCAAACCTTCATAATAAATTTCATCAAACAAAGGCATATGCATAAAAATATTGGAATGCTGAATACCACCGCTAATAAGGTCAATCATAGCCATTTCTTTCGTAATTATTTTACGGTAATAAATTTAGCATATTCCTCAACACTCACATCATTCATACAACCCTCAATGATTTTACGCCCCAAAGGATCTAGGTCGTCATCTTTAAGATACACATTCAATTCCTGCTTAAAGAAATTTTTAAGAATTTCCGCGCCTTTATCATATGCTTCATCACCTACTTCTTTTTGCAAATTAATTTGTAAAAATTCTCTATTGAGAAAAAAACCTTCAATTTGTAGTGCATGAGCCGCATACCCTAATAATGAACATCTTGATTGATCCATCTGCGCCTCTCTAAACTTTGCCGTTCCTCGTCGAGACAAATATTCACGAACAATCCATTGTGCCATAAACCCAACACGCCATGCTCCAACATGCTGGTTTGGTGTTAAGGTGTACCGTGTTTTAGGTGTATTTATTATTTGCTTAAGAAGAAGATTGGCCTGATCAATCCGTCGCCCCGTCGCAAAAGGCCAATAGGAACCAACTCCTTCACTACTCATACCTTCCGTTTCTGTAACACTTGGGTTATCATATCCTCGTGGAGAAACCAAACGCCATAACCAAGCCAACGCCGGGGGTAAAACATGAAGCATACCTAAAATTCCATAACTTGGATTTTCACGTGTACAAGGCGGAGTTCTGACTCCAAAACTTCTAACGTCAACCTCAACGGGGCCATCAATAATATCATCAATCGTATCTCTGGGAAGAATCACACGCGGGTTAGGACAAGGCTGACCAGGAGCATCCTCTGTATGCTCCCAAATAAGACAGGTTGCTTTAGGCACAGAATACATATTCAAAAATACAAGGGGTTCCGGAGGATTGGTACACATTCGCTCTACATAACGATCTACCCCATAACGTGTAATATGATTAACACGTACAAACCACCCGTTTTCTGCATCCTTAACAACAAGTTTACCTTCACCTGTCTGAATATTATTCGGGCAGATAGCCATGTCATCCGTTACAGGACGTAATGTACACCCTTGAAATAAAGGAATGTATCTTCGTTTTCCTGTTAAAACATTTTCCCCAACGAGTAAACGCCCATCTGGCTCACGATGTGGATATTGCAGCATTTCACTTTTCCCTCCACCACTGGCTCCTTCATGCATAATAACAAATTCATTATCATACGGAGTTGTAACCAAAACAGTTGATCCATGCACCGTAATCCACCCTTCTTTTTCTCCTAAAGTTAAAAGGGCTCCATAAATTCCTTTTTTAGCACTTGGTCCTGGATACAAATTAAGAGCAAAAATTTCATGCGCTTCATCTGTTCGGTTATGAACAACAACTTGTTTACCATCACAATGCGTATGACGAAATGTTGGGGTTAAATAGATAAGCACTTTAGGTTTAAACCCTGGTTCAACTTTTTCAAAAGGTATCATCCCCTGCAAATCAGCTAAACCTGCAGCAAAAAAGGAGGCATTCAGCGGTGCAACCAAAAGGGAATCATACCGTAAATCTTCGCTTCCTGAATAAAAAGGTAAAATAATAAGCTCTTCACCCTTGAGCCAATCTAATGTTTCCTGACGAAAATCAGTAAAGGGCTGTTTAAATCGTTCCGAAAATTTTACCTTATTCGTTGGTTTATCATCAGCAATCACCATACTGTCAGGATCTCGCCGACGCATATACGCTTCCGTATAATTAGCAGATACACCATTACGGCATCGATCAACATTGACTTCCACATATCTACCTTTACCCGAAATGTCATACGCCACTTCAAATGTATCTGCCCCATTACCTCCCATAGATAACTCAACGAGGTCCGCTTTACTCTCAACTGTAATAACTTTTTTTGCATTTTCCAAAACGTCCTGAAGCTCTTTGGAAAGCTCTATATTTTTAAATGTTTTAATTTCTTTAATAGCCATAATTTTTTCCTTTTTTATTTATTTAAATAATCGCCAAAACATTTTCAGGCGGTCGGCCAAGGGCCACTTTTTTATTATAAACGACAATAGGGCGCTCAATAAGAGCTGGATTTTTAAGCATGATTTCCATCCAATTATCATCTGAGCGTTCATCCTCTACTGTTAAATTTAATTCTTTAAAAATATTTTCTTTTATTCTTATAAGCTTAATAGGATCAACACCTAACTTCTCACAAATAAATTTTAAATCTTCTTTTGACGGAGGATTTTCTAAATATTCTACAATCTCAATTTCAATACCTTTTTCCTTTAAAAGCTCTAATGTCTGACGGCTCTTGCTGCATCGCGGATTATGAAAAATAATATTTTTATTCATTTTTAAACTCCTAAAATTTTTGTCTCCAAACCATCAATGCTTATTTGATTATTTTCTTCCCAATACTTTCGAACACCCTGCTCACCCTTCTTCTCTGCCCACTCAATTAATTGATTCCGATCGCCTTTAAATTCATAAAATGGAATCGAGTACCCACAAGATATTTGCACACTTTCAATATCTAAAACAACAATCTGGCGTTTTCCAGGAATATCCATAAAATAAGAAAAATATTTCTCCCATTCTTTATCGTATTGATGAACAGTTCTAGCCTTTCCATAAAGACGAAGAATAAGTGGCGCGGTATCAAAACTGCAAAGCATAATGGTCATACGCCCATCCGCTAACACATGTGCCGCTGTTTCATTAGCACTTCCTGTTAAATTTAAATAAGCAACGTTCTTATTATTTAAACAACGAAATGTATCCATTCCCTTTGGAGAAAGATTAATCCGCCCTTCTTGTGCAGATGTCGCTGTAAAAAATATTTTCTGTTTTTTAATAAAATTAATCAAACCTTCATTTAGCTCATCATAAAACTTAGCCATTAAATTTTCCTTTTTAGGTAGTAAGAAATGTCTATTGTAACGCTTTGATTTTATTTCGCAATGGCTATTTTAGAAATTAATTCCTAAAAATAAAAACCCCTCATACTAAAATAATATGAGGGGTTTTTGAAATAAATCCGGCGATGCTCTACTCTCCCGAAGCCTTGCGACTTAAGTACCATCGACCTCAGAGGGCTTAACTTCCGTATTCGAAATGGGAACGGGTGTGGCCCCTCCAGTATAACCGCCGGAATATCGGTTGTAAAAATGTTCATTGAACACCTTTACGAAAAATTAACAATTGTGTAAAGTAGAAAAACTATTAACAGTAAATATTAAAAAAGGTCAAGCCTTCGGCCTATTAGTACTGCTTAGCTGAAACCCTCACGGGTCTTACACATGCAGCCTATCAACCTCGTAGTCTACGAGGAGCCTTCATTCCACCGAAGCGGAAAACGATAGCTAATCTTGAGGTGGGCTTCGCACTTAGATGCTTTCAGCGCTTATCCTTTCCAGACGTAGCTACCCAGCCATTACCCTTGGCAGGATAACTGGAACACCAGAGGTCTGTATCTCCCGGTCCTCTCGTACTGAGGAGATATCCCCTTCAACTATCGAACGCCCACACCAGATAGAGACCGAACTGTCTCACGACGTTCTAAACCCAGCTCGCGTACCCTTTTAACCGGCGAACAGCCGGACCCTTGGGACCTTGTCCAGCCCCAGGATAGGATGAGCCGACATCGAGGTGCCAAACAGCGTTGTCGATATGAACTCTCGAACGCTATCAGCCTGTTATCCCCGGAGTACCTATTGTCCGTTGAGCGACGGCAATCCCATGATCAACCGCCGGATCACTATGTCCTACTTTCGTATCTGCTCGTCCTGTCGGACTCGCAGTTAAGCTTCCTTATGCCATTGCACTCTAAAGACGATTGCCGACCGTCTTGAGGAAACCTTTGAACCCCTTCGTTACATTTTAGAAGGGAACCGCCCCAGTCAAACTGCCCATCTGGCACTGTTCTTTGCCCTGATTCAAGGGTCAAAGTTAGAATCTAAATACTGTCAGGGTGGTATTTCACCAATGACTCCAACACCGCTAGCGCGACATCTTCAAAGTCTCCCACCTATCCTACACAAATAGTAACCAAACTCAATACCAAACTGCAGTAAAGGTTCCGGGGTCTT
>UOGJ01000048.1_pt1 | contig 11431 bp, 10 predicted proteins | sample 1989031 | NCBI WGS metagenome assembly UOGJ01 (sample SAMEA4712195, study PRJEB27164) | hydrothermal vent metagenome | biome: marine basaltic hydrothermal vent biome; feature: marine hydrothermal vent; material: mineral | place: Pacific Ocean | collected 2011-06-14/2011-07-23 | depth 1719 m | reverse complement strand
CCATACAGCTTCAAGAGAGTATTAAAAAATTAAACCATGATAACCTCCCTTTTATTCTTATCGGAGGCGGTTCTAATTTATTGATTTCAGATCATGGCATTGATTTTTACGTTATTCATTATTTTTCAGAAAGTCCAATTATTACGCAAAATGGCAATGAGCTTACCGTTTCAGGAAGCACTCTTTTAGATGACTTAGTTATTTTTGCCGCTGATCAGGGTTTAGAAGGCATTAATGTTTTGTCTGGAATTCCTGGGACAGTAGGTGGTGCCGTGGTGGGTAATGCCGGAGCCTTTGGGAAACAAATTGGTGATGTTTTAATAAAATCTACTTTAATCACGCCACAAGTTGAGATAAAAGAAGTAACAGTAACAGATTTAAATTTTAGTTACCGTAACTCCATCCTTCGAAAAAGTCAAAATATTGTTTTATCCATAACACTTTTACTATCTCAATCTGATAAGACTACTCTTTATACAAAACGAAAGGATATTTTAAAACTACGTCATGAAAAACATCCAAATTTAAAAACACATCCTTGTGCCGGAAGTTTTTTTCGTAATATCGAACCTACCTCCGCTGCTGAAAAACGTCAGGCAGCTGGATGGTTTTTAGAACAAGCCGGTGCGCATGATTTAAAGTGTGGCGAAGCTTATGTCTTCCCAAAACATGCTAACATCATCACTCACCACCCCTCTGCCTCAGCGCAAGAGGTGTATGACTTATCTTTAGAAATGGCCCAAAAAGTTAAAGATCAATTTGATTTAGATTTAGTTCGTGAAGTATGTTGTATCGGAAAGTTTAAGAGAATGCCGGATGGAATTAAAAATTTAGTTTGGTAATACTTTTCGTATTTTTAAATCAGGATTTTGTATCAAATAAAATATTTATTTGATGCTCTTGTTGTTCCGTTAGGGGGCCTACAATGGCTAAATGAAAACGATTTTTATCAAGAACTTCACACGCCACACGTTGAATATCCTGCAAGGTAATTTTATTAAATTCTTTAATGACGTGGGCTAATGTTTTAATTTTATCACGAGAAATGATCGTTTCACCAATCCAAAGCATATGTTCCATGGTGTCTTCTAAGCCTAACATAAGCTGTCCAAACAAATAATCTTTAGCCAATTGAAATTCTTTTTTACTTACACAGGAACGTTTAATTTTAGATAATTCTTTGAAGATAAGCTTAATAGTATCAAAAATTTTTTTATTATCCACACCAGCACGGATCATAAACATTCCTGTATCATGGAGTGATTTAGTACAGCTTGAAATAGAATAAGCCAATCCTCTTTTTTCTCTTACCTCAACAAAGAGTCTGCTGGACATATTTCCACCCAAAATAATACTTAATAAGCTTAATACGTAACGATCTTTATGATTTTCATCAAACCCTGGCATACCCAAAGCCATATGCATTTGTTCGATATTTTTTTTGTAGAGGTTAATTTGTGGTTTAGATTGCAGAATGCCAGCCTTACGGTAATCCTGCTGTTCTGAAGATATTTGATTTTTTAATTTTTTTTGAGCTAGATTAACAATTTCAGAATGTTCAACATTACCTGCTACTGCAATGACAATGTTTTTAGGTGTGTAATGGGCTTGATGAAACTTTTTAAGATCAGAGGGTCTCATCGCACTGACAGTTTGCGGTGTTCCCGCAAGGTTTCTCCCCAGAGGATGATTTGGCCAGACTAATTCATCCAAAAGTTCCATAACAAGGTGTTGCGGCAAATCGCGATACATCTTGATTTCTTCAAGAATAACAGTCTTTTCTTTAGTCATATCTCTTCCAGAAATTTTTGGGAAAAAGACCATATCTGCTAAGACATCAAAAGTCTGTTTGAGATGTTTCGATGGAATTTTAGCATAAAAGCAAGTTTGTTCTTCAGAGGTAAAGGCATTTAATGTGCCGCCAATACCTTCTACTTTATCTTTAATTTCTTCACAAGTATATTTTTGGCTTCCTTTAAAAACAATGTGCTCCAGGAAATGCGAGCCACCTTTAAGGTTTCCTTCTTCATAGCGACCCCCAACACCAACCCAAAATCCAATGGAAATGCTATCGCGCTGTTTCATGTTATGCGTAATAATTCTTAGACCGTTTTTAAGTGTTTCTTTTTTGTACATAATTTAAGGCTCTTTAATTTTTTAATTGCAAAATAAATTTTGAAACATTTTTAATTAAACTACTCTTTCCTGCATTCTTATGAATTTCTTTAACAATCGTGCTGCCAACAATGACGCCATCGGCTGTCTTTGTAATTGTTTTAACTTGCTCTGCTGTAGAAATACCAAATCCCACACAAATGGGTAACTCAGTAAATTTACGAATAGTCGACACCTGTTTTTTGTAGGATTGTAGCAATTGAGCTCTTGCACCTGTAACACCCGTAAGAGAAACATAATAAATAAAGCCGCTTGAAGACTGAACAATGCGTTTTATACGCTCTGGTGTTGTTGTCGGGGCAATGAGAAAAATAACGGAAATATTTTGGGTCTTGGCAAATTTCAGAATATCTCCGGCTTCTTCCGGAGGTAAGTCTGGAATAATAAGCCCATCAACCCCTGTTTTTTTTGCTGCTTGAATAAATTTTTTATCGCCATAATGAAAAATAGGATTGTAGGACGTCATTAAGACAATAGGAATTTCAGATTGTTTCCGTATGTTTTGTACAGAGGTTAGAATTTTTTTAAGTGTTGTTTTTTGGGCCAATGCACGTTCGTAGGAGGCTTGAATGGTTGGTCCATCAGCTAACGGATCAGAGAATGGCACACCTAATTCAATAATATCAGCCCCAGCTTTTTCCAAAGCCGGAACCAAAATTTCAGTAATTTTAAGATTTGGGTCACCCGCTGTAATAAAAGAAACAAAGGCTTTCTTTTTTTGTCTTTGAAGGTCGTTAAATTTTTGATCAATACGATTCATTACAACAAATCCTTTATTGTCCCAACATCTTTATCTCCTCTACCGGAAAGACAAACAATAACACTTTTTGTTCCTTTAACTTTACGCGCGAGTTTTTCTAAATACGCAATCGCATGGGACGTTTCTAATGCCGGAATGATTCCCTCTGTTTGAGATAATAATTTAAGACCGGCAAGGGCTTCTTTATCGGTGATCGTAACATATTGTGCGCGACCAATTTTATGATAATACGCATGTTCTGGCCCGACACCAGGATAATCTAGACCCGCTGCAATGGAATGGGCTATTTTAATTTGTCCATCCGCTGTTTGCATAATAGTACTTTTACTTCCATGTAAAACTCCAATTTCACCTTTAGCTAATGCAGCGGAATGGTGGTCAGTGTTTAACCCTAAACCCGCAGCTTCGACACCAATCATTTTAACTTTTTTATCATTAAAAAAGGCATGGAACAATCCCATTGCATTACTCCCTCCGCCTACGCATGCAAGCAAATAGTCAGGAAGTGCTTTGCCTTCTTTAAGACGAAATTGTTTTTTAGCTTCCTGCCCGATCATTTTTTGAAATTCACGTACCATTACTGGATAAGGATGCATGCCAGCGACAGATCCAATAATATAAAAAGTATTATCTACATTCGTGATCCAATCACGAATTGCTTCGTTCATGGCATCTTTGAGGGTTTGAGAGCCACTTGTAACAGGATGGACTTTAGCACCTAATAATTTCATACGATAAACATTAAGAGCTTGTCGTTTCGTATCCTCTGCCCCCATATAAATTTCACATTCTAACCCCATAAGCGCCGCAACCGTTGCTGTAGCTACGCCATGTTGGCCAGCTCCGGTTTCAGCAATAATGCGTGTCTTACCCATTTTTTTTGCAACAAGGATTTGGCCTAAAGTATTATTAATTTTATGCGCGCCTGTGTGAAGAAGGTCTTCACGTTTGAGGTAAACTTTAAGTGTTTTAAGATGTTTATTGAGGCGTTGAGCAAGGTAGAGATTGGTAGGTCGTCCAGCAAATTCTTTCAGATAAAAGGCAAACTCTTTTTGAAAAGCTTTATCAGACTTAAGCGTATAAAACACCTTTTCCAAATCTTCTAAAAGTGCCATCAACGTTTCAGGGACATAACGTCCCCCAAACTCACCAAAATGTCCAAATTTATCAGGGTACATAAGCGCCTATTGAAGCATAAAAAGAAGAGTAAGTAAATTGGTTTTTTAAATTCGTAAGAATGCCAAGGCCTTTATTTTTTGTATTATCATTTCATCAAAACTCGTAAGGTATATTTAGATTATTTTAATTCCAGTTTGTTTGATCTCTAGAGTTAATGGTGTATTTTCACGAAAGTCTTTTGGTGTTATCCCGATAGGTTCAATAGGATATTTTAAATTGAGCTTCCTTTTGGATAATAAATACTGAATGGCATTAATATAATCTTTAAATTTTGGAGATATAATACATAAATCAACATCACTATCTCTATGAGGAAATCCTTTAGCATAGGAACCAAATAAAAAAACAGATTTTATAGGAAGATTATCAGCGTAGAGACCTTCAAGATATTTATTTATGACATTATTTAAATCTTTGGATATTTTTTGCGTAAACATTTTAGTAGCTCCAGCGTTTTTGTTAAATATTTTTGTGTATAAGATTTTGTGCATTTTTTATAAAATGAAAATTTATAATCGCTATATCTCCCAGCAATATTAAAGGCGGAGATATCTTTTAAATCTTTGTTTTGATTTTCATTAGTATGTATTTCAGCAATATAAGATAATCGTTCTAAATCATGGATGAATGGTGCTGTTTTTTTTGTTTTTAAAACAACAAGTCCTTTAAGAATTTTTTCTAATGTCAAATGGCAAAAAAATAAACAAGAATCATATCTTTTGAGTAAAAAAAGGCTTTGAGCTGTCTTCCAATCACGTTGGGAGGACTGCTTCCAATAATTTATTTGTTTATCTAAGTCCACTTTATTACTACTCCTTTTTAAATGATACTTGTTATCCTTAAAATTTTATTGAACCATAAAAAAAAAGATAAGTAAATTGCTTTTTAGTGAAGTTTAAGACATTTTTTGCCTAAGAGCTTCATAGATAATAATGGAAGCACTCATGGCCGCATTGAGACTTGAAGCTTCGCCTAACATGGAGATTTTTATTTTTGCCTCTGCATGTTCTTCCCAAAATGAGGAAACTCCGGTATGTTCATTCCCAATAATAATAGCCGAAGGCTGTTTAAAATTGATAGTTGTATAAAGTTTTTCGGTATTTGCTGAGGTAGTAAAAATTTTAATATTTTGTGATTTAAGGAATTGTAAAGTTTCCTCTGGCGTTACCATGATGGTCGGAACTGTGAAAATAGTGCCTATGCTTGAACGGACAATGTTATGATTGTAAACATCTGTTTTAGAATTACATAAAATAACCGCATCCACACCTGCGCCATCAGCCGTACGAATAACCGTTCCAATATTTCCTGGTTTCTCAACTCCTTCAAGAATCACAATGAATGGATTTTGCTTAAGTTTTAAATTTTCTAATTGGTATTGTTTAGGTTGGCATATCGCCAAAACACCTTTAAGGCGCGCCCCAAAAGCCATTTCTTTAAAAATAGCCTTCGTGACTTCAACAATAATTTTTGGATTAAATTCGTTAGGTTGGGCTGTAAAAATTTCAGGACAAATATAAAGTGTACGGATGGGAACTTGTGCTTTTAAAGCACGTTTTACTTCTGGATAACCTTCGGCAATCGTGAGTCCTGTGCGCAGACGGTGTTCACGCCTCCTTAATTCATTTATCTCTTGAATCGCCGCTTTTATCGCCTGCTCCTTCCCTGCTTTGCTTTTGTTATAAATATTCCTTGGCCTTTTTTGCGATTTTTAAAATAGGCTAAAACAGTCTCTGCATCATGAAAAGCTAGTGTAACAAAGGAAAATTTATCAAGGACCTGAACATCTCTAATTTTCGAATTTTTAATATCACACTGTGTTTCAATAATAGTACTTAATTTTTTAGGGGTAAGGCCATCTTGTTTTCCTTGTGTTACAAAAAGGCGCGTCTTCCCTTTCATATCAACAACACGATTACCTCGATCTACAATCTCGGTATAATTACTGGCATCTAATTCACCTTGAAATGTATGTTGAATTAACGCAGCAAGGGCATTTTCGGGTTCATTTTCTTTTAGAAGATCTGCTGCCATTTTAAGGTATTCGTCTTGTAAAGTCACTTTTGTGATTTGGTTAAGATTTTCTGTGATACGACGTTTTTTAATTTCAATAATTTCTTTAACACCAGGAAGTTTTGCTTTACGAATATCTGTTTTTGTTCTTTTTTGAATAAATTGAAGTCTGCGGTATTCAGAAGGTGTAATAAAGGTGATGGCATTCCCTTCTTTACCAGCGCGTCCTGTGCGTCCAATACGGTGAATATAGGATTCTGAATCATTTGGAAGGGCATAATTAATGACATGCGTAATATTTTGAACATCAATGCCACGTGCGGCGACATCCGTTGCCACAAGGATGGTAGTGTGACGTTTTTTAAATTTAGCTAGAATTTTTTCTCTTAGACTTTGAGAAATATCTCCGTGAAGCCCATCGGCATCATACCCACGATCATTTAAATGATTTTTAATATTATCAACATCGACTTTGGTTTTACAAAAAACAATGCCAAAAAATTCTTCTTCAATATCAATAATTCGACACAGGGCTTCAAACTTATCTGAAGCGGCAACTTCAAAATAAATTTGATCTGTTTTATTTGTGGTTAATTGTCCTTGAGTAACTTTTAAAACATCATATTTACCCATATATTTTTCAGCAATCCTTAAAATCGCTGGAGGCATAGTTGCCGAAAAAAGCATAGTACGTTTTTCAGATCCCGTTTCTTTCATGATGGTCTCGACGTCTTCGAGAAATCCCATATTGAGCATTTCATCCGCTTCATCTAAAACTAGAAATGAAACAGAACCAAGCTTAAGTGTTCCCCGTTTTAAATGGTCAATAACGCGGCCAGGAGTTCCGACAACAATGTCCACCCCTTTTCGAAGACTTCGTAACTGTAAAGTAATTGATTGCCCGCCATAGATGGGAACCATGGTTAATTTTTTCTTTCCTTTTAAGGAGTTAATTTCTTCAGCTACTTGAATCGCCAGTTCACGTGTCGGTGTCAGAACAATGGCTTGGACATTTCTAGATTTTTCTTCTAGAAGCTCAATCATCGGAAGGCCAAATGCGGCCGTTTTTCCTGTTCCGGTTTGAGCTTGCCCAATAATGTCTTTATTCCCCGTTAAAATTGCCGGAATTGTTTTTTCTTGAATAGGTGTCGGCTCTTCAAAACCTTTGTGTTTAAGCGTTTTTAAAGTTTCATCGGATAAACCTAAGTCTGCAAAAGATTTCATAGTTAATAATCCTTGTTTTAGGAGTTATCCATAAATAATTCAGATAACTCTTTAAGAAGTTTATCATAAACTTCTTTGGGTTGTATCGTTATTAAGTAATTATTCTTTTGGCAGTAAGATTTACGATGATTATATGCCGACAGGCATGGTGAGCATGTAATTCTGAATAAAAAATATGTGTCGTATTTCCTAGTGGCGCAAAAACCTTTGACGTTTCAGGGCCAAAGAGAATGAATTGTTCTATTTTTGCTAACGCTGCCAAATGTGCAATTCTATAAAAGGTAATATACCTGTTATTTTTAAAAATTGCTACTTTTCTTTTTTTAATAAAATATTTGAAAAAAGTTTAGCATAATACGGGGCCATTAAAAAACCTTTTGATCCTAGGCCATTGAAGATACCGAGGTTTGGATATTTTGAGTGCATTCTTAAAATGGGATTTTGATCTTTCATGATTGGCCGCACAGCTGCCTGGTGTTTTATGACAGTATAATTTTTCGTCATATATTGGTTTAATCCTTCCAAAATTTCTTGTCGCCCCTCTTTTGTTGGTTCACAATCTAAGTTATCCCAAATATAATTGGAACCGACAGCCCATTCATTATTGCCAAACGGGGCGCACCATTTTCCTTTATTAATAATGGCATCGGGCAAGGATGTATCATCATCAATTTTAATGCGCATAATTTCTCCTTTGGCATGATTAAAAGGGAGCTTAGAAAACCAGGGGTTAAATTGTGATTGATAGCCTTCACAGAAGATAACTTTCCTAAAGTGTTCATCACGGTATTGGACAGATTCATTTTTGATTTTTATATCATCATAGGAAAGTTTTTCGTTTATCAGGATATTTTTGTTTTGAAAATAGTTTTTTAGTGTATTAAGCAGAAGTTCGGTATGGCAAAGCCCGCCGGGCGTGATCAGAGTGCTTCCTAAGGAATCATCAAGAACCGGTTTATAGGTATCAGGAGCATTGAGCGTTTGAAAATATTTGTGAAGTTCTTGTGATTGATATTTTTTGTTTAGTTCACTGTGTTCAAATTCATTTTTAACAATACGCAGAACAGGTTTTTTAATGAAAAATTGCGTGTCAAAAATCTGTTCAAGTTCTTGGTAGATATTTTGTGCATAAGTATAAAATTCGTCAAATTGCGGCGTTAAGACAAAGCGTTTGCCGGTTATTGGATTGATCATTCCTATACAAATAATAGAGGAAGATTGCTCGTGGTTATTATCAATAATAACTACACGTTTATTTTGTTTAAGCAGATGCCAGGCCAGAAAGCTTCCAGCCACCCCCTGACCAACAATAAGATAATCAATCATTAAATATTCCTTTAAGCATATGACGTTTAGTTCCGAATCCTTTTGCTTTGGATATAGTAAACCTTTGAGCACTTAAACCTCGTCTTACAAATCCTGCCGCAGTAAATGTGCTTAGTGTGGTTCCGTTACAGCTTAAATTGGCTATATGTTTGAAAAGTTCTTCAGACCACATTTCAGGATTTTTAGATGGTGCGAATCCATCGAGAAACCAGGTATCTACGGAATATTTTTTAATTTGATCAAGGGCTTTAAGAACATGGTCAAAAATTAAGGTTACATTAACGTTATTTGAATTAAATTGCATGAGGAGTATTTTATGTTTTTTAGGATTATATTGTTTAATTAATTGTGAAGTAAAATTTTTTAATGTTGGCCATAGGCTTAAGGCTTTGCTTAAGTCTTGATTAGAAAAAGGATATTGGTCAACAGAAATGTAGTGGAGTTTCCAATTTTTTGGAGCACACATATTCCAGAGTTGCCATGCACAAAGAAAATTTAGTCCAGAGCCAAATCCTGTTTCAGCAATAGTAAATATTCCAGAATTATTAGTAGAAAGGTTTTGCCACCTCTCTTCTAGTGCATTTCCTCCACAAAAAGTATATTTTGATTCCTCTAAACCATTTTCTTTACAAAAATATTTATCATCAAATAAAACGGAATGAGGCAAACCTTTTTTATCCCAAATGATGTCGGCAGTATTAAAGGACAACTTCAAATCCTTCAAATTCAGGAGGTCCTAAGAAGATGTCTTTGGGTGGTTTTGGGCCTGCATGGGCTTTTTTGAATTGTTCTGATTCTTTCCAGGCTTCAAAGGCTTCCACAGAATCCCATGTTGAGTGAGAAATAAAAATGCTTCCCTTATCACTACCTGGTCCTTGAAGAAGTTTAAACGTATGAAATCCCGGGACTTCATTAAGGTGTGACTCTCTACTTTTCCATATCTCAATAAAAGCATATGTTTTATCATTAGCAATACGAAAACGATTCATAGCAATATACATATTTTCTCTCCTTTATTTTTTTTTATAGATATAAAAAAATTCAGTTGTTTCGACCTGCATGTAATTATCATGGACATAATTCAGCACTTCATCATATTTTTCCTTATTTTTTTTTACTTTAAAATAGGCTTTTTGAAATGTAATTCCAGGATCTTTATGAATAAAGGCATAACGTGGTTGTACTGCACGCAAATCATTCATGAGTTCTTTATGCCATTGGTCATTAATCCAGGAAAAAGTCACTATTGGAAATCGGCCGATAAAGGGGCGATCCACAAGAAAATTATACGTCCCTAGCTCCGGAAACATAAATATTGGCTCCCCTTCATTTGTATTGTTTTGAATAAAGGTTATAAATTGCTGTATATTTTTAGCTTGGTCGCTAGGGATGATTAATCCCTTTAGTCTTGGTTGGGTGAGGCGCGTTGTACTTTCTTTATTTAATGGAAGAAGCTCTTGGGTATCTTTACCAACAATAGTATTGCGAACATATTTGAATGCTGGAAAACGATGGTTAAATCGAGCTATCGCGTATCCCCAGGAAGAACCGACAAATGAAAAAAATAGAAAATAAATACCAATAATTTTGCCAAGGTTTTGTTGTGTTGTTAAGGATGTTTTGTATGACCGAAGAAATAAAAAGGCCTGTTCACATAGATAAAATAGAAGAATTTTTTCTGGTTGTAAGGCCATTTCAAATTGCCCTGCCCCTATTTTTCGAAAAGCTAAAACGTACATAATGAAGCCAAATGTGCTTATTAATATAAATTGGTGAGAAATACTTTTTGTACCATATTTACGAATATTAAATATGATAAAAAGAAATAAAAATAGATAACAGTATGCTGGGGTTAAATGCTTGAAATGCGGACTCCCTGGATTCATGGACATAAGGGCTTCTAAAAAATTTCGCGGATGTTCTTCATAATAGTAATCAGGAAATATTTTTGTCATGTTTGTAACAACTGAGAAGGTATTGTCGAGATAGGCAGAGAGGGAATGTGTTGTTATGAGGTAAAGAAAATAAGGAATGATAAGGACTAATATTCCAAGACTGAAAAGTTTAACCGCTTTGAATGTTTGCTGTGTATCGATCTGTTTTGAAAATATATTAAATATGAGGACAGCTATAAGGCTTAATATGACGCAGGCACCTATTTCTACACTAATAAGTAAAGATGTGCCCACAGACAGACCTGATAAAAACATCCAGCGAAATTTTTTATGTTTAAAAAAATAGATGGCAAACAAAATAGCAAGGATGCCTAGCCCATAACGGAAACCTCCCCAAATGTGAAAGACAACACGAGGAAATGTTCGTCCGATGAGAACGGGAATAAGTAAATATAAGACAAAACGTGTTTTAATAATTTCTTTAGCGGCGAGGACATAAATCACAAGTGTAAATAGTGTTCCTATATAAAAATATTTATAGAGAGTATCAACGTGTTCTCCAAAGATACTCATGAAAAAAGCTGGGATATAGAGTTCCAGTGGCCCGCGTAGATGAAAGAAATCTCGATAAGGTACAAGGCCGTCTAAGATATATTGAATGCCTGGCAGATAAATGCCGATTTCAAAGTAGTTAAAATCAGCAATGTAATAATAAGGTTGAAGGCTAATAAGAACAGCAAATATTGATAGAATGATTATGTCTATCCCATTTGCTTTTTCGAGGAGTTTATTTTTTATATTTTCAAACATGATTAGTTGGCAATTATAGCAACTTAATGGCTGGAGGCAATGAGAAATT
>UOGJ01000016.1_pt1 | contig 11545 bp, 11 predicted proteins | sample 1989031 | NCBI WGS metagenome assembly UOGJ01 (sample SAMEA4712195, study PRJEB27164) | hydrothermal vent metagenome | biome: marine basaltic hydrothermal vent biome; feature: marine hydrothermal vent; material: mineral | place: Pacific Ocean | collected 2011-06-14/2011-07-23 | depth 1719 m | reverse complement strand
TAATTGAACAAAGTAAAAATATCGCCAAAATAAGATTTTTTAGTTTTGTGAGTTTTCGGAGTGGACTCATTACTATTATTTAAAAGGAGGCTTAGGCCTCCTTTTTTTTATGCCCGAATTTTAATATTGCATTATTAACCCTATAAATTGAATAATAGTATTATATTTATCATTTATGATAAAATAGTGGTTTTCTAAGATTTAAATAATGAGGCAGCTCAAAATAAGCAAGCAAATTACCAATAGAGAAAATATCTCTATGGATAAGTATTTGCACGAAATTGCCAAAGTTGAGTTGCTAACAACAGAAGAAGAAGTTCAGTTAGCAAGGCGAATTAAAGAAGGAGACCAAATTGCACTAGAAAAATTAACCAATGCCAATCTTAGATTCGTGGTGTCCGTGGCCAAGCAATATCAAAACCAAGGGTTAACCTTGGGCGATTTAATTAATGAAGGTAACCTTGGGCTAATAAAAGCGGCAAAAAGGTTTGACGAAACCCGTGGGTTTAAGTTTATTTCTTATGCAGTTTGGTGGATTCGGCAAGCAATTCTTCAAGCCCTAGCTGAGCACTCAAGAATTGTTCGATTACCTTTAAATAAAGTTGGCTCCCTAAATAAAATAGCACGCACATTTTCAGAATTAGAGCAGCGCTATGAGCGAGAACCTTCCCATGAAGAAATTGCAGAGATGTTAGATATAACGCCTGATGAAATAGCTTCTTCTATGAAGTTATACGCTAGGCACATGTCTATGGATGCGCCTATAAGTGGTGATGCGCTTAATTTATTAGATATTTTAGAAAATGGCGAAAGTAAGCCCGATGCGATGTTAATGAGTGAGTCATTAAACCAACAAGTAAAGCGAGCCATCTCCATACTTACACAAAGAGAAGCAGATGTGATATGTTATTATTTTGGCATTTGTGGCATTAAATCGCTAACACTAGAGGAAATTGGAGAGAAGCTAGGTTTAACAAGGGAACGTGTTAGACAAATTAAAGAAAGTGCCATTCGAAGACTGCGGCAATCAACCCCAAGTGAAAGTTTGAAACCCTATTTAGGTTAAGGGAACCTCTATCAATTTCTTTCTTTCAAGAAACAAATTTTGAGTCCACTCCGAAAACTGACGATTTCTATAAAAAGAAGATTTTTTAGTTTTGTGAGTTTTCGGAGTGGACTCAATAGTATGAACAAGGTGTAAGGCACAAATTTTTATGAATAGCCGTGGTTATTCATAAAAATTTTAACGCAGTCAGATTGTTTATAATATTTGCTCCCGTAGGGTTTTCAGCGTTTTTCATATACTTCTTCAAATTTACTTGCATTATCCCGATAGTGCATCACAAATTTTTATCGTCTATAAAAAACGCTGAAAATCTTGATGCGAAGCAATTAATAGAGGTGCCCTTTAGTGAGGTTTGAGGAAAATTAGTATTTATTGAGTTCAGGTTCGTAACTTTGTAAAACTTTTATAGCTCATTTAGTTGAGCTTTTTTTGATGGAATTAACATGATACAATTATGACAAAAGAAGATGTTAAAGTATTAATTATAGGTTCAGGGCCTGCTGGTTATACCGCAGCAATATATGCAGCTCGTGCTGGCTTAAAGCCAGTTTTATATACTGGAGGAGAGCCAGGTGGGCAATTGGTAACCACAAACGATGTAGAAAATTTTCCTGGCTATCCTGATGGTATCAATGGGCCAGAAATGATGATGCAACTACAACGACAAGCTGAACGTTTTGAAACAGATGTAAGGTTTGGAGTTGTTACAAAAGTTGATTTTTCAAGTTATCCTCATAAAGCAATCGTAGATGATAATCATGAAATTACTGCTGAAGCAATAATTATTTCTACCGGAGCTACCGCACAGTATTTAGGACTAAAATCTGAAGAAAGTTTAAAAGGAAAAGGTGTTTCTGCCTGTGCTATTTGTGATGGATTCTTTTATAAAGGAATGGATGTAGCTGTTGTTGGTGGTGGAGATAGTGCCGCTGAAGAAGCCACATATTTAGCAAATATTTGCCCTAAAGTATATTTAATTGTGCGTAGAGATGAACTTAGAGCATCGAAAATTATGCAAAAGCGCGTATTAAACACACCTAATATCGAGGTGCTTTGGAACTCTGAAACACAAGAAGTATTAGGAGACGATAAAGTTGTGGGTGCTCGTTTGTTGAATAATAAAACCAATAAAGAATTTACTATAGATATTGAAGGATTCTTTGTAGCTATTGGGCATAAGCCTAATACAGGTATTTTTAAGGAGTATCTTGATATGGACAAAACAGGTTACTTAATACCTGTTCCTGGATCTACTCGAACAAATGTAGAAGGTGTATTTGCAACTGGAGACGCAGCTGATAAAATATATAGACAAGCTGTTACCGCAGCCGGAACTGGTTGTATGGGCGCACTTGATGCAGAAAAATTTCTTCAGTCAAAAGAATAGAATCTTAAGTATTTTCACCTTGTTTTGCGAGCAAGCTATTATCAGTGTCTTTTACTTAACCTGCATTATTAATGCAATTAGCTTTGTGTAGATGCGAGGCGTCAAAAACCGAAGATATATTTATAAGCGGTGAATAATGCAGGTTAAAGACACTGATAATTTTATTAAACTATTCCAACTATGACCTCAATTAAACTTGATATCCTTGCACTTGCGGCTCACCCAGACGATGTTGAACTATCGTGCGGTGGAACTATTGCAAAATATTGTGCCATGGGTAAAAAAGTAGGGATTGTTGATTTTACGATGGGTCAGATGGGTACCAATGGTTCTCCAGAACTAAGGCTAGAAGAATCTGCCAATGCCGCTAAAATTTTTGGACTGGCTGCACGAGAAAATTTAGGATTACAAGATGTACTGTTTGAAGACACACACGAAAACCAGCTAAAAGTGGTTAATATATTGCGTAAATATCAGCCCGACATACTTTTGATTAATGCTCCTATTGATAGGCATCCAGATCATGTAAAGGCATCAAAAATTTCTACTTCCGCTGTTTTTTTATCTGGGTTAAAAAAAATAGAAACTGTGGAAGATGGTAATAAACAAAATATTTGGAGGCCCAAAGCTGTTTATCACTACATTCAAAGCCAGGTATTGACTGCTGATTTTGTTCTGGATGTGTCTGCTCATCTTGAAGTAAGAAATAAAGCTATTTGGGCGTTTAAATCACAATTACATGACCCTACTGGTAAAGCTGATGAAACTTTTATTTCTTCTCCTGAATTTCTTAAAATGTTAGATGCCCATGGCAAAGTACTTGGGCATTCCATAGGAGTTAAATTTGGAGAAGGGTTTATAAGTGCCCGGAATATAGGTGTTTCAAATTTATTTGATCTGCTTTAAAATTACAATCCATTTCACGGTAGTACTCTAATAATTCTAGCGAACTCAACCCCTCTTTTTGAGATAGTATTGATGCAGCTTCTTTAATAGAAATTGACGGATAGTGATTATCTCTTAGGTAATGTATTAAATGAAGTGTCTTCAATCCATTTAGCCAGTTAAACCACCGGTGTAAAAATGTGTGTATATTTTTGCTCTGCCTTTTTATCTCGATCAAACTCGTCTCAAAATTTTCTTTAGTTAAGTAAGCTTGAATGCCAACAGGCAATTTTTTAATTAAGGTATTAACGTTTGGTGAAGTATAGAATTGAGGGACTAATTTAAGCAGCTCAGCTAACTCATTAAATATTTGAGGATGATAAGATAAAAGTTGACTTTCGCTTTTGCCAATCCAATTTTCCATTGCTTTACCAGTGCCAAATGGTACTCGATCCGATGTTCTGGCAGAAGGAAAAACAGTTGAGGAAGTAATCTCACCAAAATTACCATAAGGAATTACTTTGTGTAGAAAATGAAAATCTTCCCCTGCTTTTCGTCTGTTCATACCGCCTGCTTTCATATAAATATCAGAACGAACAGCCATGCTTGAACCAATCGTATGAAAAGCATAAGGGTAGCCTGCCTTTCTTAATCCATTTACATAATATCTTAAATGTAATTCATATTGAATGATGCCTTCTCTTTCCTTAGGTAATAGTGTGTTGAGTTTGTGTTCAAAATTGACCGAAGCTCCGTTTAGTTGGAGATTTTCGAATGTGCTGTAAACTTCTTTAATATAATTTTTAGAGCAGGTGCAATCAGCATCGAAGCAAAGAATTACACCTTTATTATTACCTATTAGCTCAAACCTTCTGGCTGCTTCATCCATGCCTGCTTTACGGGCAAGCCCAACGCCAGCATGTTTCTTAGGTAACTCAATTTTTGTTACATAAAACTGAATTCCTGTGTTGGGGTTGTTTGCAACCCAGTCCATAACATCAACCAAGGTATTATTATTCTGGGTGTCAATATGTGCAACGCAATCAATGGATTGGTTAATAATAATTAGAACCTCCACATTAGCAGTGGGGAGTGTTGAGTTAAGAAGGCTTCGTAGAGCCTCAATTATATGTTTTTCGTTAAATACCGGGATTACAATAATTATACCTGTAGATGGGTTGGGCGGCTTTGGAATATGCAGAGAAGTGTAGGCATAACGCTCTAAATAAACGCTCATTATGGAGATAATCTTTCAATATTCCAACTGTCATCAATTAGCTTATATTTAATTCGATCGTGTAGCCTGCTTGGTCTTCCTTGCCAAAATTCAATACTATCAGGAATTAGTATATAGCCTCCCCAAAAATCGGGTTTAGGTACTTCTTGTCCAATAAATTTAGCAGCTTGCACAGTAAATTTTTTCATTAATTCTACTCGTGAAGATAATGGTTTGCTTTGATCAGATACCCAAGAACCAACCCTGCTTTTATACGGGCGAGACTTGAAATAAGTATTTGAGTCTGCTTCTGATATTTTTTCTACCCTACCATCAATTCTTACTTGTCTTTCTAATTCTTTCCAAAAAAAAGTAAGCGAAGCAAATGGGTTTTCGGCAAGTTCAAGTCCTTTTTTGCTCTGGTAATTGGTAAAAAAAACAAACCCTTTATTTTCTACTCCTTTTAATAAAACGATGCGACCACTTGGTCTTCCATCTTTATTAGCCGTAGAAAGTGTCATTGCATTTACTTCCTCAATTTCAGCGTGTCGTGCTTCTTCAAACCAAGTTTTAAATTGATTTATAGGATGCTGGTTTACTTCCTTACGAGATAAACTTCTGGCAGAATAATCTTGCCGAATACTGGCTATGGAGGTTGGCATGAGGTCAAAATTAAGCCATATCAAATTCACTGAGTTATAATAAGTCTAAAATTAACTGTAATTTTAAGTATATGGAAGACTTATTATTTAAATATAAAAACGAATATCCGCCTGCTAAAGGTTGTTTATTAATATCAGAACCCCATTTGCCTGATAATAATTTTGAACGATCTGTGATTTTTTTATGCGAGCATAATGAAAAAGGTAGCTTTGGGCTGGTTCTTAATAAGCTTTCGAACCATACATTAAATCAGCTTGTGCAAAATATAGAAGCTGAGTTACCTGTTGGTATTGGGGGGCCAGTTGAGCATGATACCCTCCATTTTCTTTTTAGAAACACAACTGAAATTGAGGGAAGTGTTAATGTTGGGGATAATATATATTGGGGAGGTAATTATAATAAAATAGCAAATTTGGTTAATGGAGGGGAGTTAGAAGAAGATGTTTTATTTTTTATAGGGTATTCAGGATGGAGTGAGGGGCAATTGGAAGAGGAAATCGAACGAAGTTCATGGATAGTTTTCCCGGATCCATCAGAACAATTAGTCTTTAATACTCGTAATAATAACTTGTGGAAGGAGGTTCTAAAAGAAATGGGAGGGAGATTTTCGGTGTTTGCAAATTACCCATCCGATCCACGCTTAAACTAATAGATTTAGTAGTTTTGCAATCCAAATGGGAGTAATTTTAATTTAATGATAGAAAACGAAGATGTAACTGGTACTGAGCAGCCTAGCTCAGTTAAAAATAGCACTAAAATGGAAGAGGATTCAAGTTTAACCGCAGATAATGTAGCTGAAAACAAAGAGGCAGATAAAGTTGAAAAGGTGGAAATGATGCAGCCTCCAACAGTAGAAGTAGAAAAACCAACAGCTAAGAATAAAGAAGAGGAAAATAAGGATACTAATAATCAAGAACCTGAAGGAGTAGCTGTTGTTGAAGAAAAGGTGGAGAGTGCTGCATCTGAAGTGAAAATAACTACTGAAGATGAGTCTGTTGAGGCCAAGAGTGAAACCATTGTAGATGCCAAGGATAAAAAAGTAGCAGAAAGTAAAATGAAGGTTGATGAATTAGCGGATGAAGATTTTTCAACATACAGCAAAGAAAAGCTCGTTGATCTTATTAAAATACTCGCAAAGCACGATGATCCATTTTACGCAGAAAGGTATCTTAAAAAAATAGATCCATTATTTGCTGTTTTTTCAAAAACTGAATTGGCTGAGGCCAAAGCTGCTTACATTAAAGAAAATGGCAATGAAGAAGGGTTTAACTTTAGAGCTGATGAGCTTACCAGTAGATTTGAAGCCAACACTCGATTAATCCATGATAGAAAGCATGCATTTAGCAAAGATAGAGAAGCTCAGCGACAAGCAAATTTAAAGAAAGCGGAAGGAGCCCTCGAAAAACTCAGGCTATTTGTCGATTCCGAAGAGTCAAGTGCAGGTTTTAATAAGTTTAAGGAAATACAAACTGAGTGGAAAGCGATAGGAGATGTGCCTGGCAACCAATCCAAAACTTTATGGGCAAATTATAATGCCCTAATTAATAGATTTTACGACCAACGAAGCATTTATTTTGAACTAAAAGAGCTTGATCGTAAAAAGAATTATGAAGCCAAAATAGAAATTTGTAAACGAGCCGAAGCCTTAACTGATTTTGAGAATTTAAAGGAAGCGATTAATACATTAAACGATCTTCATTCAGATTATAAACACCTTGGCCCTGTACCACAAGAGTTACAAGAAGAACTTTGGGTTCGATTTAAAGCAGCTTCTGATAAAGTATATGAAAGAAGAAAGGAATTTGTTTCTGATTTAAAAGTAGTACTCTACGAAAATCTCGCTAAGAAGATAGAACTTGTAAGTACAATTAAATTATTTTTAGAATTTGATTCTGATAGAATTAAAGAATGGAACTCTAAAACAAAAGAGTTGCTCGAACTCCAGAAAAAATGGGAGTCGATAGGTGGTTTACCTCGGGAAAAGTCAAAAAATGTAACTAAAGATTTTTGGTCTAGCTTTAAAACATTTTTTCATAATAAAAGTAATTTCTTCAAAAAACTGGATGCAGAACGAAAAGCGAATTATGATTTAAAATTAGTTTTAGTTGAAAAAGCAGAGGCACTAAAAGAAAATACAGACTGGTTTAAAACCGCCAATGATTTTAAAGCATTACAGCAAGAGTGGAAAACGATTGGCCCCGTACCCGAAAAGGTGAGAAATAAGTTATATGATAAATTTAAAGCAGCTTGTGATGCATTTTTTGATAATAAGAGATCTCAGTCAAAGGATGATGAAAAAAATTATAAAGAGAATTTAAGAGGCAAAAAAGATATTATAGCTCAAATAAAAGAATGGGTTATAGATCCAGATTCTCATATAGAGGAGTTTAAACAAAAAGCAAAAAAATTTATTGCAATAGGGTTTGTGCCACGTAAGGATATTGGTACTATCAAAGATAAGTTTTCAGAAGCTGTTAACGAATTTATTACTGCTTTAAAAAGCGAAGAAGAAGTTAAGAATGCTTTGCGGATGGAAATTGAGCTAGGTGACTTATTAGGAGCTAAGGATTCTGAAAAAGCAATTTATGGAAAGGAGCAAAATTTAAGGAGGCAATTACAACAATTAGAAAATGACGCTGCTCTTTGGAAAAATAACCTTGAGTTTTTTGCTCATTCCAAATCAAAAAATGCCGATGACCTTAGAAGAGATGTAAATCAAAAAATTGAGAAAGCTGAAGCTAAAGTAGCCACCCTAAAAGGGCAGTTGAAATTGCTACGATTAATGTAATTAAAGGTTGCCTGCATCATTATTCTAGTCGTTACAGGTAGCCAATTACTTATCAGAATAACACACGTACCTTAATAGTACCCTCTATACTTTTAAGCTCATCTATAAACTCAGATGGGTACTCTTTATGTATATCGGTAATTACGTAACCAATGGTTTCGTTGGTTTTTAAATACTGACCAAGAATATTAATTTTATGCTTGGCCAATACGTTATTTAATTGCGCTAATAACCCTGATGTGTTTTTATGGATATGAATAAGCCGATGTCCGTGTTCGAGCACTGGCAGTTGTAACTGAGGAAAATTAACGCTGCCAGCGGTGTTGCCTTTATTAATAAATCTCATCAAATTATTAGGAACAAAAGCGCCAATATTAATTTGAGCTTCAAGCGTGCTGCCACCAATATGCGGAGTTAGTATGGTGTTTTTTGCCCCTTTGAGCTCAGATTCAAATGGCTCATTATTGCTTTTTGGTTCTTTAGGATAAACGTCAATGGCTGTTCCCCTTACTTTACCAGAATCAATGCTATTTTTTAGAGCAGTTATATCAACCAAATGGCCTCGCCCTAGGTTCATGAAAATAACCCCATCTCTCATTTTTTTAAATTGAGATGCTCCCATAATATTGTTATTTTCCTTCCGCCCATCAACGTGCATAGTAATAATATCTGATACCTCTAAAAGGTCATCTAACGTCTGGCAAGGAGTGGCATTACCAAGTGCTAATTTTTCTTCTAAATCGAAATAATAAACGTGCATACCCATGGACTCTGCCACTACAGAGAGTTGAGAGCCAATATTTCCGTACCCAACTATCCCAAGGTTTTTGCCTCTAATTTCAAAACTATTTGTTGCTGATTTATTCCAAACACCCTCATGCATAGCCCTGATTTTATCAGGTAGGTTACGCATTAGCATAATAATTTCGGCAATGGCAAGTTCTACCACTGATCGTGTATTACTGTAGGGTGCGTTAAATACAGCAATGCCTCTTTTAGTCGATTCTTCTAAATCAATTTGGTTGGTTCCAATGCAAAATGCACCAATTGTCATAAGCCTATCTGCATTATCAAGTACGCGTTTAGTAACATTTGTTTTCGACCGAATACCAAGTATAGACACTCCTTTAATTTTTTTGCACAATTCATCTTCATCAAGGCTTGAGGCTATTAATTCCACATCAAATCCACCTTTTATAAATGCATTTTTTGCATTTTCATGTATCCCTTCTAATAAAAGAATTTTTATTTTATGCTTTGGATATGAGAGATCTGTCATTAGTTATATAGTTTAAAAAATCATTAAAATTAGTTGCAACAAAATCTGCTTGCGCAGTTACTAAAGGTCTGCTTATGTTTTCCGTATAAGCGATAAATCGATCTGCAAATCCTGCTTTTTTAATTTCGTAATCGGTGTAACCATCACCTATTACAACCACAGGTGATTGAAAGTTTAGTTGCTGGACTAAAGTTGGTTTTCCTTGGTTTTGGCTAAGTACGTTTTTGTTATCAAAGCCATTTATTTGTCCTTCTTTAGTCCAAGTAAAAGTATTTGCGAAAACGTGATTGGAATCAATGCCAAAATCCGCAACTACTGGGTCAATAAAATCTTTAAATCCACTAGAAATAATATAAATACTTTTTTTATTGTTGATAAAAAAATCTTTATGAGGCAAAATAGACGTTGATATCTTTTTTTTTAATTTAGCAATTAACTGTTCTAAGTCGTTTCTATTGCCGCTAATCAGTTTCATTCTTTCTTTTAAGGATTTACTGAAAGAAATTTGACCATTCATACCTTTATTAGTCAGTTCAGCAATTGCTGCTAACCTTTCCTCTTTATTAGATCCATTAATTGATATTTCAGCTAATACATCTAGTGCCTCAACTTGGGTGAATGTGCTATCAAAATCAAAAATAAAAATAATGTTGCCGAACATGATAGTGTAAAAAATATAATTCTGAACAATTGAAATTAAGCGTGCAAAAGTAGTTGATATATTAGTAAATGCAATTCTTATTCTGGCGTATATGAATTATAGCACTCTTTTATTTTGAATAAAAATTCGTAATCTGAAGAATTGGCAACAAAATAGTCGGAGAGGTTACAATATGCTTTAAAGCGAATTAATTCTTCTCCTGTAAACCCAGTTAACTCCCAAATTAAGTCAGACTCATACCTGTTAGCTACAAGTTTTCTAATTCCTTCTTGTTTAAGAAGTTCTTCCAATTTTTTATTTTGTTTGCCTTCTTTACTTAGCCAATTGTACAGCAGACTAATTGGATTTAATGCAGTTGCTTTTACCTTGTGTTGCTCTCCTTGATATCCGAATGAAAATGGAGCCGGAATTGGTTTTGGCCTAAACATATTTTTTGCACGAGGTTCTTCCTTGGCAATAATGTTAATATTTTTAAGACCAACAGTTACTGTTTGCAAGGTTATTTTTACGTAACTAACGTCTTCAAGTATATTTTCTTTTAACGAGTAATAATGGGTTTTAAATCCAACCGAAGAAATACGTAATACATGGCTTTTATGCATCGAAAGTGAGAAAAAACCTGTCTCATCTGTAATGCTCAGTTCATTTGTGTTGGTGTTTAAAATATGAACTCCGTCTATTGGTGTACTGGCTGGCGAAACTACTTCGCCTGATAAGAGTAGGTAGCCACTATCGTTTATCTGAGCTGTTGCAGATAAGCTTATAGTGGAGGTTATAATTGCTATTAATATTATTTTATACAAGCCAACTTTTACCATTGAGTACAGGGCGTAAACGTAATTTTCAAAGTTAGAGTATGCTTATGTAAGAATTTGTATTTTAGTAGATGCAATTAATTACCTATTAGGCGAGAAGAAAAAATATAATTTAAAATCAATTTTAACCATATTACTTATTATTACATCAATACTTGCAAATGGGCAAGGTAATGATCCATCTTTTGCCCTAACAAAAGGAGATCAAATAGAAGACTTAATGATTCGCTATAATGAGTTGGGCGAATTTAATGGGTCTGTACTAATTGTTGATAATGGAATCCCTATATATGAAAATACATTTGGCTTTGCAAATTTTGAAACCAAAGAACCACTAGATGGCGAATGCCTTTTTATCTAGCTTCGTTGGCCAAGCAGTTTACAGTTATGGGTGTAATGATGCTTGTGGAGGAGGATAGAATATCATATGAAGATAAAATATCGAGATTTTTTCCAACATTACCTTCTGTGTATAAAAACATTACTCCACTAAAATTATGCTCTAAAGCCAAGCAAGACAGGTATGTAAAATCAGTAGAGATAAAATACTTTTACCCAGATGTGGGTAATTTTTTTCAGCTTTTCTGATATAAATACATCTTTTATTGTACTTTCGAAAAAAAAGCAAATAGCTTTCGTTTAATTTCATTTTAGATTTTAAGCCTAAGTACTTAAACACAAACGCACAGATGACCTCACTTGACCTTACGGTACTTATTGTTTATTTTGTTGGGATTACAGCTTATGGTCTTTGGGTTTCAAGACGAGCCAAATCAAGCGACCAG
>UOGJ01000154.1_pt1 | contig 11762 bp, 8 predicted proteins | sample 1989031 | NCBI WGS metagenome assembly UOGJ01 (sample SAMEA4712195, study PRJEB27164) | hydrothermal vent metagenome | biome: marine basaltic hydrothermal vent biome; feature: marine hydrothermal vent; material: mineral | place: Pacific Ocean | collected 2011-06-14/2011-07-23 | depth 1719 m | reverse complement strand
CTTCTCACCAAGATATCTTTTATCTAAAATATCTTCAAAAAAATCTGTAAGTGAACTCAAAACATAATATGGATCTTGCTGATATGCTACCGGCACTACTTCGTCATAACTTTCAGTTAAGCTTCCCTGACTCGAATTAATCTTTGACTCATCCGCATTTAATTCTTTTTTTACAAAATCAATATATAATTCGATTCCTTTCTTAGGAGAATACTTTGAAATTTGCTTACAAGATGTCCTGATTTCATAGTACCAACTTGTAAATTTTTTCCTTATAACATCCTCAAGAAAATCAACATATCTGTCCTGAAAACTCGTGACGTCCATCTTGTCAAACTCGTCCGCAACATATCTAAAAAACCATTCAATATTACTATTACTTTGCTTCTCCATTAAGATTTCAGCGATATCTAATATTTCTGCAGGAAAAAAAGAGGCCATTTTTCCTAAAAACGATAAAATAACTCTATATTCAATATCAGAATCACTTTTCTCTCTTAGAATCGGCAAGAAATATTTATCCTTTAATGCGCTAAACCAATCCACATTCGGCTGACTGTTAAAAAATTGCAGTATTAATGTTTGGCTATCTACTGACTCCTTGAATATCCTTAAAAGAAATGTTGTCTCTTCCTCTGATGGCTTATCCCAGGATGAAATATCAGCAAGAATTGCTGTCTTAATATGCATCTGTATTCCATTTTTTTCATCTTTAAAACCAATTTCTTTTTTTACTATATTATCAAAAAACAATACATTCAATTCACTAAACAGTCTTTTTTCTGAAGTCATTCTAAGAAATCCTAAGATATGTTTAAGTGTTGGCCGGATGAAGAGGCTTTGATTGTGTTCCATTAAGAAATTGAGTAAAGTTTTTCCCTCGTTAATAACTTTCCATGCCATCAAATAATCGATCAAAGTCTGGTGAGAAAAACTTATTTTCTGGTTTACTGAGTCAATCTTTACAATTGCGGGTAATCCCGAACGCTCAATTTTCTCAACAGTTTCAATTAACTGAGTATTTATTAATGAATAAGGCAAGTAAATAGATCTGTTGTCAACCATGCCCTGGGCAATAGATGTTAACAAGCCCATTTCTTCCATTGATATAGTGAGTATCTCAAATAATTTTGCATAAAGCCCCTGTAAAGAACAAACATTTCTTGGGTTGCCGCCTTTTTTAATTATCTCAGCCGTTATGTTCAAGTGTAAGGGCACTTGTAAAAATTTCCTAAATTGAGAACTAATCAAATTGTAATCATAACTCAATGTTTTAAAAACCTCATTAACAAACGAATCTGGCAGTAAAGGAATATTTATTTTCTCAGACCAATTTTGTTGATTCATGGGATAAAGATGATTTGCTTCAAAACTCCGAGAAGCACAAATAACAGTCACTCCTTCTAATTTTTTCAATTTATCCATGCAAGATAACCACTTATGAAGTTCTTTCCGCCTACTGTAGGCCAATACATCTAAAGAATCTATTATAAATATTTTGGGTTCATCAATCTTAGGGGAATCTAAAAATAATTTATAGTATTGGTCTGGTGATTCGTCAGGCGCTAATAATTCGGCGGAAACAGCAGTAAGGCATTGCACATTTTTATTTAAAGTCTCATATAATTGATGTAAGAAAACACTTTTCCCACTACCGGGACATCCTGTGATTAAAATTATCCGTCCAGTGTCAGATGGCATTACTAATTTATCCAGAACATTAGATAAATCAAATTCATATATTAAATTAAAGCTATCATCCATCATCAAAAACCTTTGTTGACACGTCTAAATTTTTCAGTTGAAATTTTTACTTGTTTTTTAGATGCACTAAAATCATCTAGCTTACCTTGTTTTTTAGATTGATAAAACCAGTTTGCAACATCCCTCTTAAATCGATAATCCAAATCTACATAATCAGGAAACACCATCTCTCTCTTTTCCTTACCATTTATTTCAATTTTCTTTTCATCAGAATTTATTTTACAGTTGAATACCCGAACTTGTTTATGATTATTACGTAAATCTTTCATGAAATTATCTAGCTCATTACTATTCACACCATCATCTTCTGTTACAGCCTCAATATTACGATATACTAATATATCAGGATATTTTTTTTCTTTCTGTCTGATAACCGCATATTCAAATTCTTCTTTTGTTCCTTTTCCTAATTTTCTCCAAGCCACCATTAAGAAAATCTCACACTCATCTATAAGTGAATTCAAACTTTCTTGCCATCCTTGATTATCGATTAGAGAATCCCTTTCCCATCGAACAAAATCAAAAATATAACCTTGCGGTTTATAATGTAACTCGTTTTCTTTTTTGAGAATATTTTCTAATAAATTTCGCTCTTTTTCAACGTCCCCTGCTGAAGCAAGAAAGATTCTTATTCTTTTAATTGATTTATACAACATTAATAATTAACCCTATATTCTTTGTTTATGGTTTGAAATTTCATACGATTAAACCCCCATCGCCCTCAGAATAGCATCAAGCTCCACGACATTCTGACGCCGTTCGTCCAGAATCTGTTTGGAAAATATTTTCTCATAAGAGCGTTTGTCTGATTTTTTGTGCTGAGAAATATACTTTCCTTCAAATGCACTTTTACAGAAATCCGTCGATTTTGACTGCTGTGAAAATCTTGGATTTAAAATCGCCAAAAACAAACCCTCTATACATGGCGTCGCATTTAATATTTCAATACGTAATTTTTTGCGCATACGTTTTTTCAGCTCTCCAGCGGGAGCAAAAGGTAAATCCTTATCTATCAAAACAAAACATTGATCATACGATCTGCTGCTTCTCAAACGTATAGCTTTTTCGATAACACTTCTCGGAGAACCGCCCGAACCGGATTCAACTTTAACCACAATATTCATATCCCGGGTAATATACATTTGTTGAAGATGCTGCAAGAATGCTTTTTCCGTCGGCCCCTCCCCCACAAATAAAATTGCTTTTTTAGTGCGTCTCGATTTTTGCCTTGACCGCGATACCATAACGATTAATCTCCTTAAATGTTAGGTACCGAACCATACACTCCAGCCATATATTTGGCATAAAGATTATCATCCCGGCGTATACCTTTTAATTCATCCAAACGATACATTTCGCTTTTACAATTCTTATTCTTCTCGACCAATACTATCTGCTCTTTCTCAAGATGATTCAGTATTTCAAACGAATGGGATGTAAACAAAAGTTGTGTGTTCTTTGGATTAGTATCAGGATTAGTAAACAGTTCAATTATACAAGGAAGTGTATGTGGATGCAGATCTATCTCTAACTCATCAATAATAGCCAATCCTCCCAGCTCAATAGCCGGCAAAAGAAAATGCAGCAAGACAAACATATTTTTTGTCCCGCTTGACTCAAATGCAAATGGTAGTTGATACTCTTTTCCATCAACGGAGTGAATACCTAATGCACGATAAACTTTTTTAATTTCTCCAGTCTCAACATTCTGAGCATCACCTTCTTGTATAGCAATATTGCTCAACCCAAGGTCTATATCTTTTAAAAATTGGGTCACCTTTTTAAGTAAATTATTATTTTTCCTATACTCCTCGGTTGCCTGAATAAGCCCCTGTTCTCCCAAAGATGACGTGTCCCAAATTTTTCCCGTACGAATAACATTACTAACAACTCCTTGCCAGAACACTGAAATCTTTGAAATCATATCATTTTTAATAGCAACACCAGCAGCAATTAAAGACACATTCTTTCGCAATATTTCTTTAATAACTTCACTCCTTAAATTAATGCGTTGTACGATATCAGACTCCTCCGTTACAGAATTCCAAAGGCGCTTAAAAAGATAATTAAAATGATTCGTCTTTTTATCTTTTGCATATAGTTCCTCTTTCAAAACATGTGTTTTACACAAATGAAGAACATATTTATAAATATCAGAGTTATGTTCAAAAACTAATTCAAATTCTGCTATACCCTTTTGATTTTTAGAAAACGAAAAAGTATCCACTGGAATAGCTTCCTTCTCGCCCTCAAGACCAACAAAAGAATACCGTACAAACCAGCTAAGAAAAGACAGGGCCTTGAGCGCACTTGTTTTTCCAGAAGCATTGGACCCAATAACCGTTGTTACCTTGCTCAAGAGTGTGCCAGTTGGACTATCACAAAACATATCGCTCTTTGTTTCTACCCCTTTTCGAAGCACCTCAAAGTTTATCGTTGCCTCTTCGGCAAAGGAACAGAAATTTTTAAATGTAAATGAGTGGATCATTTTCCCCTCCAATATAAGTTTAAAACAGTACCTTAAATACAATGAAATAATACCACTTCAACATTATTTTGTCAAATATTAATTATTTTACCCAATAAAATCACTCTCTTGGATGTTTTCTTGCTCGCTCTAACAGCTAAACGTCTTGCAGAAGACTGGAATGCTCGTTACGGATATCGCCCAGTCTTACTTGAAACATTCGTTGAAATCGATCGTTTTCAGGGGACATGCTACAAAGCCGCGAATTGGATTCACGTAGGGTAAACACAAGGGCGAGGCAAACTCGACAGACATAACGAAGCAAAACTTCCTAAAAAAAATATCTTCCTTTATCCGCTCGATCCATCTTTCAAACAAATTCTAACCGATTAATTTTCTTTTTGTAGGGTGGGTTAAACGAATGTTTACATGAAATATATGGGGTGGCTGACGAGATTTGAACCCGCGACCTCCTGAACCACAATCAGGTGCTCTAACCAACTGAGCTACAGCCACCACAAACCAAAGGACTATACTCTACTTCTCCATTTTTTTCAACTTTTTTACAAAAAACATAGGGTGACTCTTTTCGCTTTCCAACACAGCTAAAAGCTACAGCCACCACTAAAATATTACATACTCTGAAAAGGATTGTTTTCCATAAAATCAAGAAGAATAGGGCCGGCAACAAGAACACCAACAACTGGAAAGATAAATAACAAAAGCGGAACGAGCATTTTCATGGGAGCTTTCATAGCGACTTGTTCTCCTCGACGAAATCTTGCAAGACGCATATCTTCCGAAAGAATATTTAAAGCCTCTGTCACAGAAGTTCCCATTTTATCAGCTTGTATCAATGTTCTTGCAAATGTGGAAAGATCTGGCAAATCATAACGCAAAGCTAAATCTTTAATAGCATCTCTTCGTGTTTTTCCTACATTAATTTCTTGCAAGACGGTATTAAGCTCCTCAATGATAACCGATGGCGGAGACTTTTCAACAACCCACTTTAACGACAACATAAAATCTAATCCTGCATTAACACATAACCCCAACAAATCTATGGCATCTGGCAGTTCTCTCACAAGAGAGGCTTTTACGCGCTTTTTTTTCCCTCTTAACCAAAGCTCCGGCCCTATATATCCAAAAACAAAACCTACACAAAGCCATCCTATAATCATATCAGATGAAATCGAAGGGAATGTTATTAATAAAACAAAAACAACTAAAGCTTCTTTAACAAGCAAAAATTCTTCTGGACTCATCTTAACATGGGCTATCGTTAAATCTTTTAAAAGACGCTGTCTCAAGGCTCCTTTACAAAACCCTTTGTTAATAAAAGCTACCTGCCGTATTTTTAAAAATAAGGTTTTCTTTTTAGATAAAGGTGATGGTGACGATAGTCCTAAGCTGCCTCCTAAGGTTGGCCTTTGTTCCCAACTAAGAGGGATAAACCCTAAAATAAAACTAAACCCACAAAAATAGGCAAATAATAAAACAAGCGTTAACATAATTAGAAGTCCTTTATAGTACTAATTTTCCAAACAAAAAAACCGCCAAGAACCCAAGAAATAGCGGCATAGATCAACATGCCCCGCCCTACATCTGATGCTAGCATATTATCAAAAACACGACGGTTAGACGAATAAACAATGGAGACAAAAGCAACAGGTAATAAACTCATAACTACACCTTGTATTTTTCCTTGTAACGTTAGTGTTTGTATGTTTTGCCGTATTTTTTTTACTTCTCGAATATTAGTAACAATACGGTTAAAAATAATTGGAAGGTTCCCGCCTGTTTCCCGTGCTAATAAAATGGCTGTAATCATTTGCTGTAATGCATTAATTGGCATTCTTTCATAAAGATGATAGAGGGCCTCTTCAAGTGAAACGCCCATTTTATTTTCACCTAAAACTATGCCGAATTCTTTATTAATAGGATCAGGCATTTCATCAACAACCGCTTCCATGGCCTGTATCAAGCTCAACCCTCCACGAAATGAGCTAGACATAATCATAAGGGCATCAATAAGTTGATTGCCAAACTTTTCCTGAACTTGCTGTTTGACCATTTTAATATAAAAACTTGGAAAAATTAACCCTATGAAAAAACCTAACACTGCTCCCGGAACTTGAAACCCTTCCGGTGCTATAAAATACAACACAGCGGCCAATAAAATAGGAGCTAAAATAAAAAATCGCCCCATCTTCTTGGCTTCCTTCCGAGACATAATTTGTTCCATGTTGGTCGACATTTTTTGCGAACGCTTGACATTGATCATATGCGATAGTTGATACATCGCTGGCACAAGCGTGTAACCGATCAGTACAATCGTACAAAAAACTAAAAATAAAATAAAAGCTAACATAATTTAATATTATTCCTTACACTTTTGTGGCGAACACCCTTGTATACAATAATCACAAGTTATTGTTGTCGCTAAAATAGAATAACAATCACATGACTGTTGATCGTAACACTTCCGATCATACCAAATGTTTCCCGATGCATAATAAATACACTCCAACGTTTTCTTCGGATCATAAAGCCGCCCATACCCCATTCCATCTCCCGCAGCCTTCCATCTTCCATAAATTCCCCGTGCAATATATTTTTGAAACACTAAAAAAGCTGTTAATATAAACACGATAAGCATAGAATACTCAATTAATGACTGTCCCTCTTTTTGATTTCGTCTATGTAACACCTAATCTCTCCTTCTTTAAAAATTCGCCGGACAATCAACAAACTGCATCGCCATATCTCCACCTCCACCTAAAAAATATTGTGCACAGGATTCACTCGTAACCCCTATCGTCAAAAGCTCATTAGCCCGGCGCCAACAGTTATTATTATCATCGGCACTCCCATCATTAATTCGCTTACTCATAATAAAAGCCCCTTTAAAATACCCTGGAACTACTTCTGTTGGTGCCTTAAGCATAAGCCCACTACACTGACCATACAAAGCCGTTAAGTTTTTTTGAGATGCTGTTAATGAGGACGTTCGTTTTGGGTGATATGACAAAAAGTCCCAAATCCTTTGTCCGCCTGGAAACTTCAATCTCGATTTATCTAACTCTTCATCAAACCGTGTCACACGAACCTTCACCATTCCACTTGTATTCTCTATTTGATAACACCTTTTTGTTTTCCAATTCTTTGTATATGTCTTTACCCTTGGCCAAGCAGGATCGCTACCGCCTCCAGAACCACAGGCATTATCACAATGATTCGGTGTCCGCGCATCCACACGAACAATATGCCAATAACCTTGTGCTCTGCCTCCTTTTGGCTCATCCTGCCAGCCATAAATCACCTGAGACGGCAACTTTTCTGTACTTGGATCATCCAACGCAATGCGCGCTTCAATTAATTGACAAGCCACTCCATCCGGTTTTCCATCAGGAGGACCCACTCCTAAAGGCCCTGTCAAATCATCACACGTCAAAAAATCATTAAACTCTTGAACAGCTGTAGTTAAAATACCTGTTGGATCTGTCACTTCATCAACCCTGTTCCCTGTTCCCACCATGCGACTAATTTCATTTAATCGCTCCGCTAAAAAATCTCTGCGTACACGAAATTTTTCAACTTGATTTTGAGCTTCCCGTTCGCTTTGACTCAACAAATCCAAAAATCCTCCCGGAGCCACATCCGCACAAGAAACAACCACATCAAACGGCAACGTTGCTGCAAACCCAGGAACTAAGGAGCGTGGCAACTCTTGACACTTTTCCACACCACAATCCGCAAGGCATGCAGCAAATTTCTCTGCATTTCCTGTTGCTGTGCTCAAGTCTAAAAAAGTAACAGCATCATTAACATTCCAATCCAAACACGCCACAACATCTTCCATATCACCACGCATGCCATTACCATTGATATCAAATGTAGGCACCTCACTCGGACTAACACCGGCACACTCGTTAATTCCGTAGGTGTTTGCGCTCCCCTGAGCTGGCGGTGTACACCACACAGCCGTGGCCCCAGTACATGCCCCACCCTCATAAGAAGTCTCCATCTTCCAAACGGTAAGCCGATCAACAACCTCTTTCATCTGATCCAGCCATACCCATAACTGCCCATCTTCAGCATAACACGTCCCTGCTGGATTATTGACCTTATTACATATTCCCGTTTCTCCACAGCAATTCACACCAAAGTCTGCCAAACCACCGTCAGAACCCCGTTCAATCCATTCTGCGGCATCAGGATACCACTCTCTGAAAGACGCATGCAATGCTTCAACCGTAGAACTTCCATCAGACATATTTATAAAAACCTTCGCATCTTCAATAAAAGCTTTTAATCCATACACCCAATCATCCAAGACATCATCATGCCACAGAGTATTTTGTGTGTTTGGATTTACTTCGCTGCACTCACAATCCCTTGTTACAGCATTCAAACCTTTAGCTGGGTCTGCTGGGTCTTCACAAAATTTGCTATAATCACCACTCCCATCGGTTGTATGTTTAGGACATCCATCCGCATAAGCGTACACAAACATATTTTTCCCATCTTCTGTTGTTACGCCCACAGCAGCAGGATCTAATTTTATTGTCTTTTTTTGTGCACAATAACGGTCTGCTCCCGCTCTCCAAAATCCATCTGTTGGATCCGCCCCTGCGTCTAAAGATTCCTCGACACACCCCCAGTCCCCTAAAGCATCCGGCTTAGCTAAAATACCCTCTGGAACCACTACCCTATCCGGAGCCAATGGAGGCCCCCCCAGATTGTCCAAAATATCATCTACAAAAGGATTTGGATTAAGAGCACTCGGAGCTCTGGGAAGGGTTAACGGATTAAGGGCCAGCTCAGCCGGCAATGGATCTAGGGTTGCCGGACAATCAGCGTCATAAACATCATCAGACCAATAACAATGCTCTTCTTGTTCTATAACTGTAGGGTCTCTATCCACTAAATCAACCCCCCAGTCTCTAATTTTATAAAAAAATGGGAATATTCCACTTTTTTTCTCTGGAGGGTCTGGATAATACCCTGAAGTATCTTCTAACTGAAACTCATCCGGCTCACCTGCATCCACATGCCGCATCTGATAGCCTATCCCTGGCGCTACAAAATTCGGAGCCGCAGGATCTTTATAATACCTGTCATTTTCATCATCAACCCCTAACTGCTCTCGAAATGACATAGTCCTCATAATATCTGCTAAACGCACATTTGGGTCATCTCCCAGATTTCCCGGTTTATTCTCTGAGTCATCCTCAAGCTGAGGATCATACATCCATGGATATCCGTCGTCTCCCACATTAGGATAAAAATAGGGACTATATTCCCCACAATGCTCCTCCCAAGTCTTTCCAGCCATATCTCCACAAGCGGCTGGTCGATAAGCAATAGGAACGATTATACTACCGCCAAGACTATCAGACTCTTCTTCTGTCTCAACATCTGCTTGTGCTGGATTCGATCGACTTAGACTTAAAGCATATTTTGGAATGCAACAAGCAATTCCTTCTGCCCCAGCAAAACATGTTGCAGCCCTAAATATTCCCCAATCCGTTGGATCATCTATTACAGAATCTTTATATACAAAATCTTCTAATCCTGAAACGAAATCTTTAATCGCTTGTTTGGTCCCGGCTGGTTTGATTTTCTTCAAGCGATCTGTATAATAAAGAGCAAACCGCCCTATTTTATCTTTTTCTATAGCCCCAAAAAAACCAAACACGCCATCCTGATCCAAATCATAAAGATCCGGAACAAGTTTCTGATCTGTAACTACCCCCTGCAACCCCGTAGCCAGCCCCGTATCCAAAAAATTCTCACTGATTGTCATGGTCTTCGTTCGGATATCATTCCACATTTCAGTAATCCCAGGCTGGACTACAGCAAGTTGTAACATTAAAGCAACTGAAGCCACAATCAAAGCAAACCATAGGGCTGCTATCACCTGTGCTCCCGTCTGACCCGCCACCGCACACGCCGTTCCTACGCTATATATACAGACAACAAGAATAATTATTATAATAATTATCGTTATTATCGCAGCCATCACCCCTGTCCACCCACACTTACGTGTAGCTCCTCCTAAGGTTGTTTCTATAATTGATTGCGCATAACTTGCCATCTGTGATCCCAATTGACTTGCTGCTTGGTTAGAGGCTGTGGTTGTCAGTGTCTTAATCTGACTAACTCTCCCCAAATTTAAGGACACCGCATAAAAAATCAACGCAATAGCCACCACGAGCATTAAAATCAACGAGACCTGACCTTTTGTTTTTTTGAGCTTAGTTATATTCATATTTTATTTTTTACCTTATATTCTAAACCCTAATTCCCATCCCAAACAGCATTCATCCTGACCGGTTCATAAAAATAAGGATCAATCTGATTCAACGGACCTTCTTCATCACGAAAATATGCTAGACATCTTGGTGGCATGTTGCTATCCCATGTCTTACACTGTCCCCAAGCCGTATTGATACCTGCAACCAACTTCTGATCATGCGTAATACGTCTTTGCGCTAAATCTAAACCTGTCCACTGAAAAATTTTAACAACGCCATAAATCATTAAAAAGACAACGATCATACAAAACGTAAATTCCAAAATAGCCTGCGCTTTTTTATCGTGTAAATCCAACATAATCATCTCCACTCACATCGGTTACCCATTTACGTCCTCGCCCATCTTCTATGCGGCTACGCACATAAATTAAAAATGAATTTGTATCCATACATGTTTTATCTGCATTGGCCTGACTATAACAATCTCCGCATCTCTCAACAGGATTAGGCGTTTCATTTGTCCAAAGAGATAGTCCATTCCAAGCTCCTCCCACCTGAACACCATTCCCCACAGGAGCCCCCCCATTAGCAACACAAAATCGTTTTGTATTATTACTTAATTGAATAATTCTCTCCACAATATCTATCTGATCTTTCCTTTGAACATTGCGTACAAATTGTTTTCCAGGATCTGTTAAAAATAATTTCCCTTCTTCATTTAAAAGATATGTTCCCCCTTTAACAAATGTATACATTTTAATATCCTGCTTAAAACCCGGCCGACATCTTTTACCACTAGCCCCCCCATCATTAATAAAACATTCCTGCTGACAGTTCAATCCATTAGCATCACAAAGATAATCACGGTTATAATCTGCTGTATTATATGTAAAATCTAAATCCCCTTCTTGTGCGTCTATCACTACAACCGATGTTATTATCCCTGCATTAGCATTATTATTACTTGTATTCACGCTAACAATACCTTCTAGCTTTAAATCTCCATCCACAAAACTTCCGTCCACATCCACACGCAAACTCTTATTCGGAGGCGTATCTTTTTCCCCCTTGCCTTGTTTTGTCCAAGCCATTCCTTCTACCGCATTCCCCACCACATCCTGCTGTGTCCTAGGATTTGGAAGACTCATATTTTTCTTATTTAAAACCGTGATAGCTCTTGAAAAAAACGATGTTCCTCCTTGTTTATAAGCCTCATTGTATGCCCGAACCTCAAACCACTGCCAAGAAAATTCTGAATAGGCGGTACCGCT
>UOGJ01000152.1_pt1 | contig 11890 bp, 12 predicted proteins | sample 1989031 | NCBI WGS metagenome assembly UOGJ01 (sample SAMEA4712195, study PRJEB27164) | hydrothermal vent metagenome | biome: marine basaltic hydrothermal vent biome; feature: marine hydrothermal vent; material: mineral | place: Pacific Ocean | collected 2011-06-14/2011-07-23 | depth 1719 m | reverse complement strand
GAATTCTTGTTGCTATATGCTTTTGTTCATCTTGAGATTCCTTCTTAATTTTTTTAACAATAGATTGAATGTTCATTAATAATTACATCCCCCGCTCAATATACCCTTCCTTTTTCTCAAATTCAAATTTCGTTTCCTGTACTTTACGAGCAAAACAAGTTCCTAAGTGCTCGTGGAAGGTGATTGATTTTTCATCTACATGGCGTGGTTTAATAGCATCGGCACTTTTCATATACTGAATTTTTCCTTCACGCAAACCAACAATGGTTACGCCTGAAAGACCATTATTAAGGAGTACAACGGCAGAGCCACCGGCTTCTTTTCCGAAGTTAACATCATATACAGAAGAATGCCCGCAGCGGACAAGATGCCCTGGGGAAACCGTACGCACTTCGGGAACTTCGTAGAGGTCTTTAACGTACATTTTTTCTTTTTTCATAAATTCAGTAATTTTTGGGTCGTCTTTAAAGCGTTTTGTCAGCTCGTTAGTTACATATTTTCCAGCACCAGCTAGTCGTTTATGACCGAAGGGGTCAACACCCGCGGATTCATCATAAAGTTCTTCACCATTTGCGTTTTTAAGTCCTTCGGCAACAATAATCAAATAGGTCCCTGCTCGGACATCACTGGTTGAAACGCGATGCATAAATCGATTGCGGCAATGTTCATAGAGTAAATCAAAATCAGCAGGGACTTCCGGAATTAAAATAGCATCGGCTTCTGCGGCAATACCAGCACGAAAGGCAGTGTGTCCGGCATAACGACCAAAAACATCCATGACAATAATCCGATTATGTGTACGTCCAGTGGTTTTAATATCGTCGGCAAAGGTGGCAATACGATTGACGGTTGAGTCAAATCCAACAGAATAAGGTTGTAAATCTAAGTCCATTGTTTTGGGGGCGTGGATGCATTGAATACCATTTTCAGAAAGATCAACCATAACGCTTCCTGAGTCATCACCACCACTAATAACAAGACCATCAATTTCGAATTTTTTTAAACCTTCCTTAATACGGTCATACTTATTAGGGTCATCGATGCGTTTAATTTTGACACGGGAATGCCCAGCTTCTGAACCGGCAAGGTTGGAATTAACAAAATCAATACGTTCACGTGTCAGTTCAACAAGACTATCAAATTCAAGGAGATTATAAAGACCTGCATAGCCATTAGGAATAACATAGGAGGAAATCCCTAAGTTTCGTGCCATATAGGCCGCTCCTGTCACAACGGCATTTAATCCTCCACAATCACCACCACTCGTAATAATTCCTATTTTTTTCATAATAGTATAAACTCCTTTTATATTTAAAATTAAGGCATTAAAATATCATAATTAAAAACACAGTTCAATTGTTTTTAATTTAGAAAATAAATTAAGTTAAATTGACCTAAAATATTTTTTAAGTATACTTATATTTATGGAAAGTTTTATCTCTGATTTAAGTTTACTTCTCGGAGTAGTAGCCATATTTTCTTATATTGCTGTTATTCTCAAACAACCTATTATTATTGCCTATATTCTTTCAGGGGTATTAATTGGGCCGTGGGGTTTAAAATGGATTCAACACGTTGAATTTATTGATAATATTTCTCATCTAGGAATCACATTACTTCTTTTTTTGGCAGGCCTTAATCTACATCCCCAAAAACTTATTCGTTTGTTCAAAAAGACAGCATTGGCCACGATGGGGAATTGTTTTTTTTCATTTCTGATTGCTTTTTGTTTTGCCCTTCTTTTTCGTTTTGGAATCATGGATAGTTTTTGTATTGGTTTGGCTTTGATGTTTTCCAGTACTATATTGGCCGTTAAATTATTGCCGACAACAGCATTGCACCATAAAAGGATAGGATCCGTTTGTATTGGTGTTCTTATTATGCAGGACCTGTTAGCTATTGCTGTTTTAGCGTTTATTCGGTGTTTAGATGCTTCGCAAGGGATAGCGATTAGCTTTATCCTTTTGACTATTAAACTTTGTGTTTTTCTTGGCGCATTAATTTTATTCGAACAGTTTGTACTTAGGAAGATTATGAAGCGAGTCGAACGTTTGCATGAACTTTTATTTATTTTAGGGCTGGCATGGTGTTTTGGGATCGCGAATATTTCAAATAATATGGGACTTTTTTATGAGACAGGTGCATTTTTTGCAGGTGTTGTTTTAGCCAGACATCCTATTTCATTATTTATATCTGAAAAATTAAAGCCGTTAAGAGATTTTTTCTTAGTATTGTTCTTTTTTACCTTAGGGGCAAAGCTTGATTTGTTTATAATGAAGAAAATATTTCTACCTGCAGCCATTTTGGCAGCTGTTTTTATCTTAGTAAAACCATGGTTATTTAAAAAATTTTTTATTCTTGCTGGAGAGGAAGATTCTTTTTCCAAAGAAGCTGGTATACGGTTAGGGCAGTTGAGCGAGTTTTTTTTATTGGTTGCCATCATGGCATTGGAGTTAGGGCATATTAGTATGGAAGCTGCATAGATGATTCAGCTAACCACCATTTTTACTTTTATCGTTTCAAGTTATATTATAGTCTTTAAGTATCCCACGCCCATTGGGACGTCAAAGGAACTGATAAGGGATTAAATAAAAAATATATAAGGGATTTGGAAATATTGGAAGGTTTAAAAGTAGTATTGTTAATTATGGTTTGGTGGATTTTGACCGGAGGGGCTTTATCGTCTTGGATAATAGGGGTGCCGGCAATTGTCCTTAGTTTAATGATGTCACGTATCTTACCTCCTTTGCCTTCATTTCATTTGAACATAAGAGGAGCATTTCATTTTTTAATTTTTTTTATCCAACAATCTATTTTGAGTGGTTTTGATGTGGCCAAGAGAGTTGTTCATCCTGACTGTCCATTGGATCCATGTTTAATAAAATACAAAATTCGAATTTCAAACGGATCTGCCCGAATAGTTTTTACTAATACCATAAGCCTTCTTCCAGGAACGCTGAGTGTAGATTTATTAGATGAAGATGTCTTAGTGCATGTTCTTGATAAAAAAGATCCAATTTTAGATAATTTGCAAGTCTTGGAAATAAAAATCGCGGCTTTATTTGGAGAAAATTTATAGATGAGTGTATGGTATTTATCTTTTGCAATGATAATATTATTGAGCACTATGGTTGGTCTTTTGAGAATTTTGTTGGGACCGACACGGGCGGATAGGATGCTTGCTGCTCAACTTTTCGGCACGGCCAGTGTAGCCATTTTTTTGCTTTTGGGTCAGGCATTTAAAGAACTGTTTTTATATGATATGGCCTTGGTTTTTGCTATGCTTGGTGCCGTTGCAGTGATAACTTTTGTTCGTCTTATAGCCTTAAAAAAATAGAGGATGTTATGTTGATTAGTGAATATATTTCAATTGTTCTTATCGGGATTGGTGTGATCTTTTTTATTATGGGTATATTGGGACTATTGAGATTTCCGGATGTTTATACTCGCCTTCACGCATTAACTAAAGCGGATAACGTAGGATTAGGTTTTATTATTTTAGGACTTGCTATCCAAATAGGGGAAGTGCGTGTGTTGTTAAAATTTTTACTCATTTGGTTATTGGTTCTTATAGCCAGTGCGACATCCTGCTACTTGGTTGCACGAGAGGCATTGCGAATGGGTATTGAACCGTGGAAAAAATCATGAGTGTAGGTTTATGGGATGTTTTTTTAGCAGCAACGTTAGTTTTGCTTGCTTGGTTTTCATTAAAAGCCCGAGATTTATTTGTGAGTATTGTGTTATATATTGTGTTTGGAATGTTAGTGGCATTAGCGTGGATACAATTAAAGGCTCCTGATATTGCTTTGGTTGAAGCCGTTATAGGGTCGGGTTTGACAGGAGCTCTTTTTTTGGGTTGCCTTGGACGTATGGAAAAAGGAGAAGTAGATTCTAAACCCGCCCAATTAAAGGTAGGGTTAAAACCTTCCCCTATTATCCTTAAATACTCTTTGCTAGTGTTGAGCATATGTGTGGGAATCATTATTTGCGGCAGTGTGCTGACACTGTCAGAAGACACCCCAGGACTTGGCAATAAAGTTCGGGAAGCTCTTTCAAGCAGTGGTGTTGAAAATCCGGTAACTGCTGTTATTCTCAATTTCCGTGCTTATGATACCTTTTTAGAAATCGGAGTGTTGTTCCTTGTCGCGATATCCATTCATGCGCTTTATGAATTTGCACCTATTCGTCTTCAAATAAATATGGCGGGCCGGATATTAACGGCATTTTTGCATATGTTAATACCTTTGATGATTATTATTGCTTTTTATTTATTATGGATTGGGAGTTCTGGGCCTGGTGGTGCTTTTCAGTCTGGAGCCATATTAGCCAGTGCCGGAATTTTATTGCTTTTAGGAGGAGTGCGCCTTCCGCTTACAAGTGATGGGTGGGTGTGCAGAGTTGCTATTGCCATTGGTTTTGTTTCATTTTTACTTATTGGTATGAGCGTAATGGGAAAGGAAAGAAATTTTTTAGAGTACCCTGAAAGTATGTCCAAAAATATTATTTTATTAATCGAAGTCATGGCAACGGTTTCGATTTCATTTATTCTGGTATCATTATTTGCAGGATGCTCCGGACTTCTTGGGCATAAGGAAACAAAAGTAAAAGACTAAAACTATGAATACTGTTTTTTTATACAGCATCACAGGAATTATAATTTTCATTATCGGGCTTCATGGAGTAATTTTTTATGCACACTTTCTGCGTAAAACCCTTGCCGTAAATATTATGGGTGTTGGCATTTTTATGTTCTTTGTAGCCATGGCGAACCGAAATCCCGATGGTGTGCCGGATCCCATTCCACACGCCATGGTTCTTACAGGTATTGTTGTTGCAGTCAGTGCTACGGCATTCGCCCTGGCTTTGATCGTACGTTTATATGTAGCCACAGGACAGACAGATCTTGAAGCAATCCAAAATAAGGATAAAAAAGGAAAATCATCATGATAGCAACTATTGCTGCGCATACAGGCATACTTACGATTATTCTTCCTTTTTTATCCGGAGTTTTATGTTTTTTAACAAGACGTCGCTGGGGACAGTTTTTTGGTATAGGTACAGCGTTTATTATATTTATTTTAACATTGAAACTGGGAGGAGACGTTTGGCAGTCAGGACCTTCCCGATATGCTATAGGAGGGTGGGGAAATCCATTAGGTATTGATTTATACCTCGACGGATTAAGTGCTGTATTGTTAGGGATAACGTCTGTGGTAGGGGTATGTATCAGCATTTATGCATCCAGTTATTTTAATCCTCATAAAGAAAATAATAACCATTATGCAAAAATGGGAGTCTTTTTTTGGCCTTTATGGCTTTTTACATGGGGTGGATTAAATGCCCTGTTTTTATCTTCAGATATTTTTAATATCTATGTCACTCTTGAAATCATAGGTTTTTCAGCTATTACCTTGACAGCATTGGCAGGGTCCGTAGCCTCACTTTCTTCAGCGACACGATATTTATTTTTAACTCTTTTAGGATCGCTTTTCTATTTATTAGGTGTAGGTTTGCTTTACAGCGCCTATAGTACATTGGACTTAGCCGCATTGGCAGAAATAATTCGTCCAGGATTTATTTCCACGGCGGCCATCACACTTATGACATTGGGACTTATCATAAAAACAGCACTCTTTCCTATGCACTTTTGGTTGCCCCCAGCACATTCCAATGCCCCGGCTCCCGTAAGTGCGATCCTTTCCGGATTGGTCATCATGGGATCTTTTTATTTATTAGTTCGGTTATGGACTGAAATTTTTGCAGCAGCCATTACCCCTGTGGCAGGGCATATACTAGGGGTTTTAGGAATGATAGCTATTTGCGTAGGCTCCGTGCAGGCTCTAAAGCAGACAAGACTAAAAATGATGCTGGCTTATTCCACAGCCGCGCAAGTTGGATACATGTTTCTTTTATTTCCTTTAATTACAGGTAATTTAATCAGTCAGTCTTTTGCCTGGAGTGGCGGCATATACTTTGTACTTTCTCATGCCTGCGCGAAAGCCGCTGCTTTTATGGTAGCCGGATCAGTTATTTATGCATTAGGCCATGACCGCATTAACGATTTACGTGGATTAGCCCAGAGGTCCCCCATCAGCGTATTTGCTTTTGCTCTGGCTGGTGTAAGTTTAATGGGATTGCCCCCAAGTGGAGGATTCATTGGAAAATGGATGCTGCTTAAATCCGCCATGTTGTCCGGACAATGGTGGTATGCTATTTTTATTATTATCGGAGGTTTATTAACGGCAGGTTATATTTTTCGTGTTCTTGAAATAACCTTTAAATCTCCACTTCCAGAAGAAAAAAAATTAGCTATTCCCTTACGTATGCAATTTTCAGCATTAGCCATAGCGTTGGTTTCCATACTGCTTGGATTAGCTGCCGCGATTCCTTTAGAATTATTAAAGATAGGTAACCCTGTTTTTTTTAAACTTATGGAGAATTCGGCATTATGAATATGTCATTCTGGCTTCCTTTATTAGTTCCCATGACATCGCTTAGTGCCGGCATAGCCATTTTTTTTCTTCGGGAAAAAAGTCATGCCATACGTTCTTTTATTAGCCTATTTGCTGCTGTTCTAAAAACAGTATTAGTAGGATTACTTATGTCGGGCGTTTCAAATGGGCAGGTTTATGAATTTCAAGTTCCTTTATTTTTGGGGTTTGACATCGTTCTTAAAGCAGATTCTCTTTCGTTATTATTCGTTTCCCTTTCAGCGATTCTATGGTTATTCACGATCATTTATGCTATTGGTTATTTTAAAGGCAGAAGCAATCAAAGCCGTTTTTTTGGATTTTTTAGTTTATGTGTCAGTGCTACGACGGGTATCGCGTTGTCAGGAAACTTATTCACTCTTTTGATTTTCTATGAATTTTTAACATTAACAACATATCCATTAGTAGTTCATAAAGGAACACAAGAATCTTTAAAAGCGGGTCGTGTATATTTAACATATACATTGCTGGGCGGTATTGCCATATTTTTTGCTATGGTTTGGTTAAGCTCACTGGTAGGGGCGGTGGATTTTACGGACCGTGGTATTTTAGCAAGTTTGGCGGCACAATATCATCCCCATCTAATTGCCATTTTTTTCCTTTTGATCATTGGATTCGGAGTTAAAGCAGCTATTGTCCCACTACACGGATGGTTGCCTATGGCAATGGTTGCTCCCGCACCAGTAAGTGCCTTGCTTCATGCTGTCGCCGTAGTTAAGGCAGGATCCTTTGGTATTATCCGTGTTGTTTATGATATTTATGGGGTTGAATTTGCACAGCAATTAGGGGTTTTAAAATGGTTGGGAGCTATGGCCATAATTACCATTATTTATGGATCTCTACGCGCCTTAGTTCAGGACGATTTAAAACGGCGTTTAGCATACTCGACGATAAGTCAGGTGTCTTATATAACTCTTGGAGTAGCTATTATGGGAGGACCTACGGCTGCTGTGGGTGCTGTTGTTCATCTTGTGCATCAAGGCGTTATGAAAATTACATTATTTTTCTGTGCCGGTAATCTGGCAGAAGGGATGAATATCAGCCGGATAAGCCAGATGAAAGGTATCGCACGTCGTATGCCATTAACAATGGCGACCTTCACCATAGCGGCTTTAGGCATGATTGGAATTCCTCCATTAGCAGGGTTTATAAGTAAGTGGTATTTAGGAATAGGTGCATTGCAGGCGCAGCAACCATGGATTGTTTTTGTCCTTTTGCTAAGCAGCGTGCTCAATGCCGCATATTTTTTGCCAATCATCTATGCGGCATGGTTCATGGAACCTGAAGAGGCATCTTTAAAAGAATTCAACCCTCGATGGAAAAAGAACCATAAATATCTTCAAATTCCGCCGTTGGTTACAGCAGGGTTAACAGTATTAATGGGTCTACTAGCCAGCATGCCATTTAGTCCTTTAAGTTGGGCAAAATTAATTGTGTTACGTGAGTTTGGAGAATAAGATGATTTGGTTAAGTATAATATTTCTTCCCATATTAATTGCCTGCGCATTTTTAATACCAAAATGGCGAACGTTCTTAGTTGTGTTGGCACCATGGACAGCATTGCCGGCGCTTGTTATGGCTATTTTTGTCGATCCGGGTAAATCTGTTCAAATTCCATGGTTATTGCTAGGTTCACAGTTCGGGATGGATGCCACAGCAAAAGTGTTTCTTTTTTTTACAGCATTAATATGGCTGATAGCAGGAGTTTATGCTGTATTTTATTTTTCTGATAAAAATAAAAAAATAGAATTTTTTATCTACTATTTATTTGCGATGTGTGGAAATATCGGCTTTATTTTGGCACAAGATGTGATTAGTTTTTACTTTTTTTTCACATTAATGAGTTTTGCCTCTTACGGGATGGTGGTTCATTATGGAACAAAACCTTCCTATGATGCGGGGAAAGTTTATATCTGTCTGGTTATTTTTGGAGAAGTTTTAATTTTTTTTAGTTTGGCTTTGGCAGTTCATACGACGGGAAATATTTATCTTTTAGATTTACCAGCTAAAATTGCAATTTCACCGATGAGAGACCTAATCATCGGATTGGCTTTGTTGGGTTTCGGGGTCAAGGCTGGAGCGTTACCATTTCATGTTTGGTTGCCAGTTTCGCATCCTGTAGCGCCGGTTCCGGCACATGCGATTTTAAGCAGCGCTATGATCAAAGCAGGTTTATTGGGTTGGCTACGTATTTTGCCATTAGGAGAGGTAGCCCTTTTACAGTGGGGTATTTTAGTTATGTCCGCTGGTTTTCTGGCAGCTTTCTACGGCGTGCTTATTGGTCTCACGCAGGATCACATTAAAAAAGTACTGGCCTATTCCAGCATCAGTCAGATGGGTATGATGACAGTGGCTGTTGGAGTGGGCCTCACAGCACCGAATTTGTGGCCATTGTGCTGGGCGGCTATAATGGTCTATGCCACTCACCATGCTTTAGCCAAAGGGGCTATATTTTTAAGTATTGGCGTGATAGAAACAAAAATTACAGTTTCATGGCTGCGGTATTTTAAAATTTTAGGCATGCTCCTGCCGGCTCTCGCAATCATGGGCGCATCATTTAGCAGCGGAGCCTTAGCCAAGACCGCATTAAAATATGTTATGGACGCGGCGATTCTCCATCATCAGTGGCCTTATTCACTTAAATGGCTGATTGGTATGACATCTGTTAGCACTACTTTCCTCATGGCACGTGTTCTTTGGATGGCTTGGCCTAAAAAGGGCAATACCACAGAAAATACTACGGTAATGACCGGAATCTATTTAACCTGGACTGTGTCGATCATACTCGCAGCCTTGTTGCCTATTTTTTTGCAGGCTCAAAATTTTATCAAGATTCCTGGAAAAGAAACCTTCTATTTTTTAAAATGGAGCAGTCTCTGGCCATTAATTGTTGGAGGGTTGATAATATGGGGCGCACTTGCATCGCGATGGAAGAATCCATTTTTTATTCAGCAAGGGGATGTATTAATTATCTATATAAAAGTGTTATCTTTATTTAAATCTATGATTTCAGCTTTTGTCCGAAGTATTCCTGCAAAAAAAGAAGCCTTGAAAATTTCCATTGCAAAACCCTGTCATAGAGTAACCTCTCGATTGAAACACATCGATCATTTTGCGCAGGACTACGCAACCTGGAGAATGTTTGGAGCGGTATTTTTGACATTATTTTTGATATTTTTTTTGTTAGGAGTTGTTTAATAGTTAAGCGAACTAAGGTTAGTTTTTATGTATTTTAATATAGAGTATTTTAATATAGAGTATTATACTTTAGTTAATGATAAGCACTTAGAAAAAAAATTAAAAATAGGTATAAGTGAAATATATAAATAGAATAATAAAAAACTATACTAGGTTTTAGTAAATCATGGAGGTAGGAAATGAAACAAAAAAAACAGTTATTTAGTTTGTTAATTATTTTTTTTATTATAGGAAATTTTGTATTTTTTCCTGATGTGTCGATAGGTCAGGGAGTCAAAATTAATATTGAGGCAAATAAAAAGAAATGTGATAAGCATACTTCTGAATTGGTAAATTTTCATGCTTTGTATAAGGCACAAAATAACCTTGGTTTAGCGCAAAAAAGTCAAAAAGTAGATTTAGTAAAGAAAATGAGTGTTGCAGCAAAAGCTAGAAGTCAAGCGCTTGATGCTTTGATGCAAGAGGATCCGCAAATAATTTTTCAACTTGCAATGACTCCTGAACAAATTGAAGAATTCCCCCAAGAAGTACAGGTTGAATTAGAAGAACATGTTGACATGGAAGGGGTTCTTGAAACCATTATTAAAGATTATTTTGATGAAGGTGTGAGTCTTACGGATCATTCGCTTATTGTTGGTGATCAAAGGTATTCTCTTCATTCTTCTGAGGAGATTTTAGATATTGTTTCTGGTTCTCGTATACAAGTGAAGGGGATTAGGGTTAAAAAGCGAATCGCAGTTCCTCAGAAAGGAGAAAATAAATAATGAAAAACATTAAGCGATTATTAGAAAAAAAATTTTCCCCAAAGTTATTTTTAAGAGGGATGCTTACAATCAGTTTGTTAGTGTTTACAAATATATCCGTTTTTGGGCAAATTACAGTATTAGAAGAAGCAAGATATAACACAACAGGCGTACACCGTACGTTGATTATACTTGCTAATTTTCAGGATGATCCCAGTGAAGTTCTTACCATTCCTGAAGCAGAAGATATTGTTCTTAATACAGTAAATGCTTATTATCAAGAAAATTCATATGGGAAAATGTCCTTAATTGGTCAAGCGATAGGGTGGTATACGTTGCCTATTTCTAAATCAGAAGTGAGTTGTACTGAAATTAATCAATTATTTACTGAACCACTTAAAGCTGTTGACCCTGATGTATATTTTCCTGATTATGATAGCATTATAATCTTTATGGATTTACCCTCTGGATGTTTCGGTGGTGCTGCAGGCTTTGGTTCATCAGGGTACAGTTCAGATGATGGACCTATCACGGCAACTACAGCCATTGTAAATATAAATCGTTCAGATAGAAGAATAGCTGGAACAACAGCCCATGAAATTGGACACACTTTAGGATTAAATCATGCAAATTTTTTGGAGTGTGGAAATAAATCAATTAAGTCTAGCGGTTGTGTTGAAGGGGTATATCAGGATGAATTTGATGTTATGGGGCGATCTAAAAATATGCAGCATTTTAATGCAGCTCATAAATATCAAGTTGGCTGGTTTGAACCAGAGAATATTGTGGTCATTAATTCTAGTGCTCAATCTGGGAGATATACCATTGATCCTATCGAAATGCCAAGCACTGGGGTTCAGGCGCTTAAAATCTTTCAATCTGCAGATGTAGATGGGTTTAATTCATGGTATTATGTTGAATATCGTCAACCGATAGGGTTTGATGAATACTTATTCAGTACTTATCCAACAGCTTTTGTTGATGTTATTAATGGGGCATTAGTTCATATTGGCAGTCATAAAAGCATTAATAATGTAATAGTACAAACACAAACAACAAAACTTTTAGATATGTCTCCACATGATAATACAGGAGAGACTCAATCAGAATATTATTTAGATTTATATTCTCCAACATTATTAGCTGGGCAGACATTTGATGATGGATTCAATAGAGTGACGCTTGTTTCAAATGATGTCGCATATTTAACTGTTGATGTTGCTGTAGCTTCATGTGGGGATAATATTTGTCAGGCAAATGAGGGGTATAGTTTATGTGAAATGGATTGCCCATCCCCGACTTGTGGAGATGGATTTTGTTCGGCAATGTATGGTGAGGATGGAGTTACATGTCAACCGGACTGTTCCGTGACCTGTGGAGACAATATTTGTCAGGCAGATGAGGGGTATAATTTATGTGAAATGGATTGTCCGTCATCAAATTGTGGAGATGGATTTT
>UOGJ01000126.1_pt1 | contig 11951 bp, 8 predicted proteins | sample 1989031 | NCBI WGS metagenome assembly UOGJ01 (sample SAMEA4712195, study PRJEB27164) | hydrothermal vent metagenome | biome: marine basaltic hydrothermal vent biome; feature: marine hydrothermal vent; material: mineral | place: Pacific Ocean | collected 2011-06-14/2011-07-23 | depth 1719 m | reverse complement strand
TATTTCTGTATAATCTTCTAAAGATTTCGCGTCTTGACCAACTAAACTTTGGATGACAATATTGACATTTTCATGAAAAACATCTAAGTCATTTTCAAGGGGAGAAAGGAAAATGACAGCAACACCGTGCACTTCAGGTTTAGACTCCCAACTTCTAGGATATTTTAAAGAAACCCCATAATTTGTGTCTTTATATTTTTTAAATGAAAAATATTTTTTCCCGACCAGCAAAGCGACAACGAGGATGAGCAACACCCCTATAGCAGCTATAATGGCAAATTGAATATTTTTTTGTTTACGGTTTTTCATTGAAAAAAGCCTTCTTATTTTTTTTTCCGCCAGAGGCGGATCCGCCTTTGGCGGATAGTGCTAATAAATATTTCGCTGGTTTAAAACGTTCTGCTTTTAATTTTTTCGAAAACTGTTCCAATTGAGTGATTAAATTATCTATACCAATACTGTCTGCATAACGCAGTAATCCTCCACGGAAGGCAGGAAAACCTATTCCAAGAATCATACCAATATCAACAGCCCCTGGCTCATCAATAATCCCCTCATCCAAACATTTGGCGGCTTCATTAATCATAATATAAATCAGGCGTTCGAGACACTCCTTGGAGGAAGGTTTTTTTGAATCTATCTTTTTAACTAACTTTGCAATTTGTGGATTAGGAACAGATTTTTGACCTTTACGATGAATGTAATAGCCTTTACCTGTTTTCTTTCCTAAGTTTCCAGTTTTATAAACTTCCTCAAAAATATTAACAGCTTTAAAACGTTTACCTAATCCATTTTCAAGGATATGAAGAACTTTAATGCCAACATCAAGCCCTACTTCATCGCAAAGTAAAAATGGTCCCATGGGCATACCAAATTGTGTTGCAACATGGTCAATTTTTTTTATATTAGCCCCTTCTTCCAAAAGACGTCCTGCTTCATTAATATAACCGAGCAAAATACGATTCACCAAAAAGCCGCACGAATCCTTAACAAGGATAGGTTTTTTTCCTAAACGTTTAACAAAATTAAGCGTGGTCACAATAGTTTCTTTAGAGGTTAATGGCGTTGTAATAATTTCCACTAAGGACATACGGTGGACAGGATTGAAAAAATGAAAGCCAATAACTTTAGATGGATCTTGTGTTTGCTGCGCCATTTCAGTAACAGATAAGGCTGAGGTGTTGGTTGCAAGAATAGTATTTTTAGATGTCACCGCGCTCAGTTCTTTAAAGACATTTTTTTTAATTTCCATATTTTCGATAACAGCTTCAATAACTATATCCGCATTTTGAAAACCGCTATAATCCAATGTGCCCGTAATTTTAGCCATTTTCGCAGCAGCCATGGGTTGTGTTAATCGACGTGTTTTAACTGCTTTCTTATAAATAGCGGCCGCCGATTTCAATCCCAAAGAAATGGCATCATAATTAATATCTTTTAAACGAATCCAGACATCACGCGAGCTTAATAATTGCGCGATCCCTCCCCCCATAATCCCAGCGCCTAAAACACCACATTTATTGATTTTTTGCGGTTTAATAGCGTTAGTTTCAGGAAGAGAAAGTTTTTTATATTGCTCGGATAAATAAAAAAGTTGAACAAGATTTTTAGAAATACCTGTAATAGCTAATTGTCCAAAAGCCTTACGTTCAACAGATAGCCCTTCGGTACGGTTTTTAAAAAAAGTTTTTTTAATAACAGTAATGGCTTTCAAAGGAGCAGGATAAAACCCTTTGGATAATTTTAATACATTTTTTCGAGATTGATTAAATATAAGCCATTGACCGGATAAAGAAGACTCTAAAAATCCTGGAAGTCCTTTTTTTATTTTTCGCGGTTTTTTATTTTTTATTTTTTTATTTTGAATATCTTGAATGAAAACTTGAATATGCGTATCTAAATTTTTTTGCGTGACTATGCAATCAACTAACCCAATACGCAAAGCTTTTGTGGTGTTAATAGGTTTTCCCGAAAGGATCATTTTTAAACCTTCGGTAAGGCCGATTAATCGTGGAAGACGATAAGTTCCTCCAAATCCTGGAACAAAACCAAGATTAACCTCAGGCAGCCCAATACGTACTTTATCATTAAAGGTCGCGAGACGATAATCACAAGCTAACGCAAGTTCACATCCCCCGCCTAAAGCAACGCCATCAATCACCGCGATTGTAGGAACACAAAGATCTTCCAATTTATTAAGAACATCCTGCCCCGCCTTTGCCTTCCTTTCCCCATCAGCACTTTCCGTAATTTTTTCAATCTCCTTAATGTCCGCCCCAGCAATAAAAACATCCTTCTTTTTACTTATAATAATGAGCACCGATAAATTTTTATGCGTTTTTAATTCATCCAGAACACGATTCAATTGCATAATAACCTCAGCCGTCAGAAGATTAACCTTAGATTCCTCCTGATCAAATTCAATAAATCCCACAGTCCCTTCAATTTTTAAAGTTATCGCCATAATTTTTATCCTTATTTTTAACCAAGTACAACCCCGGAGGTTGTACTTGGTTATTGTTCTAGTATGACTGCTGCTCCTTGGCCTCCGCCTATGCATAGTGAGGCAAGGGCTGTGTTTTGGTTGTTGCGTTTTAGGTGTTTTAATAATGTTAATATTAAACGTGCGCCGGTTGAGCCTACGGGATGTCCCAGGGCAATGGACCCGCCGTTAATGTTTAAAATTTTAGGGTCAATGGTTCCAGTATATCCTTCATATCCAAATTTTTTTGTGAATTTTTCAGAGGCTAAAGCTTTTGTACAGGCTAATACTTGTGTGGCAAAGGCTTCGTTGATTTCAATGGCGTCGATGTCGTTAAGGGTCATGCCTGCTTTTTTAAGAACTTGGGGGATGGCATGGGCTGGGCCAATTCCCATGCGATGTGGTTCGACTCCGGCAACTGTATGGGCACGTAAAAACCCTAAAGGTTCTAGATTTAGTTCTTTGGCTTTTTCTTCTGTCATTATTAATAAGGCCACGGCCCCATCTGTAATTTGACTGGAATTGCCTGCGGTGACTGTTCCTGATCGACGGTCAAAATAAGGTTTTAGTTTAGTCAACGCTTCTATGTTTTGTCCATCGCGCGGACCGTTATCATCACACACAGCTTTTTTATATTTTGGTCCTGGAATAATAGGAATAATTTCTTCTCGCAAAATTTTTTTTGCAGCAAGGGCGCGTTGATGACTTAATAAAGAAAAAGCATCTTGTTCTTGTCTGGTGATTCCAAATTCTTTGGCTAATACTTCTGCGGTTTGTCCCATGTTTAATCCACAAACCGCGTCGGTCAATCCTAGTTTTAAACCAATTCTCGGTGTAAGATATTTTAAACGTAAGCGGCTTAAAACACCTAATTTTGCACCTAATGTTTTGGCGCGCGGCAATACGGATAAAATCTCTTGGAGTTGTTTTGTGAAATAAAAAGGAACGTTACTCATTGATTCTGTTCCTCCTACCAAAAAACAGTCTCCTTCATTCGCTTTAATTTTTATGGCCGCCTGCACCGCAGCTTCTATCCCTGAAGCGCAGTTACGATGAACAGTAAAGGCAGGAATTTCGTTTGGGATGCCGCTTAAGAGTGCAATGACACGGGCAATGTTGGCTGCATCCGGCGGCTGGCAAACATTACCAAAAATAACTTCATCAATTTCTTTGGGATTGATTCCTGTCCGTTCCATTAATTCCCTCGTTACAATCCTCCCTAATTCCTGTGCGCTCAGATCATTAAAGGCTGTCCCCATTTTACAGAAAGGGGTTCGTATTCCATCAACAATAGCAATTCGGCTCATTAAATTTCTCCTCTGTTATCAATTATCCGTTTTTCTTTATTGGCTGTCTCTAATTCTAAGCGTTTAACTATTTCTTCCATTTTAATAAACTGAATCCTATTCGGCGCGACTTCCGTGGACATAAGCATTTTTTGGTGAATTTCTTTTTCAAGGTTTCCCTGGTCAGAACCATTAGTGGAACAGATATAAAGATTTAATTCGTCAACTTCATAAGGATCATTATTTTTTTTACAAAGTTCCACCTGCCATTCATCAATGTTTTGAATATCTGATAAGGTCGTTATAAAGTTATTTAAATTGACTAAGGAACCCTTAATTTTTGAAAGTTGTAAACCTTTTACATTAGATAGTCTTGTGATATTACTAGATAGACGCGGGACTGTGCGTCCGCAATGGGGACAAGGCTCTGTGGTTATTCCTCCTTTAACAAAATCTCCTGTGCGATAGCGTATGACGACGCTTCCACGGGCATCAAGGGAAGTATAAACTAACTCACCATCTTCGCCTTCATTTTTAACGTTACCTGTTTTTGGATCAATGATTTCAAAAATTTCTTTATCAGGATAAAGGTGATAACCGCTTGAGATATCATTGCTTGTCGGACACTCAGCCCATGCCGTACGTGATTCCGTAAAACCATAGGTTCCAAAAACAGAAACATTTTTTGACCCCATAGATTCAAGCAATCCAGCCACTTTAAATTTAAAATTTTTACTTACACTGCCTGCACCAAGAACCACTTTTTCAACAAAGTCCATTGAGCATCCTTGTTCTTTGGCTAAACGTAAAACATGATAAACGTAACTCGGCACACCAAGAATAACAGAAGGTTTCATTTTTAAAAGAGCTGAAATATTCCCTTCACTGCCTATTGCCTTCCCCCCTCCTGTGCTCATGATAAGCGCGCATGAGGAAAGCCCCCCAAACACCACTTGCCAAAAGGCCAAGTGTGGGGCAAAGGGAAACATATTGACGATTTTATCAGAATAATGAATGTCAAAGAGGCTGAGCATACGCGAACCAGATATTTCTAAATTTTTTATATCATGATTGCTATAAAGGTATGAAATCGGTTGGGTGGTTGTTCCAGTGGTGAAGGTCATAAAAATAGGTTGAAACTCACGGCGAAGTTTTTCTTGAGTATACTCTTTTCCCTTGAAGAATGAAGATACTGCAAGTGATAGTATTTTTGTTTTTGGCCAATACTGACGAATTTTATCTTGATCCGGTTGAAGAATAAAATCCCGAAATCGCTCCCTCCCAGTATGCTCGTCAGTGTGTGTAAAATCAGTTTTCGATGTGAATGGAATTTTGGCTAAATCTTCGACAGTACATATGTTTTTTGGATTGATATTATTTTGATCAAAAAGTTTTTGATAATGCGGGCTAAAAGGGTAAACATACGTATTAATAAAATGATGAAGTTTTTGATTTTGAAGACGACGAAGATCATCTTTTGAAAGTAATTTTATATTTTTCCATGGATCCATAAATAATCCTTTAAGATTTATAATTATACCAATTCCACTAATTAATTCTTGATTTAATTTTATTTGTCTCGACGATTTTACGAGCAAATAAGCCTTTTAATTGAGTGCTTATTTAATGTAATTGGTATTATCTTCAATAAGTATACAATAGTCCTTGGGTGTGACAATGAAAAAGGAGATTAATTAATAAAAAGGATTATTCTAGGAGAAATGCTTAGTAATAAAATCTCGACAATTAAATAAATTTAAGGCATAATAGCCCTTTTAAATAAGGAGAAAATCATGATGACAACGATAGAAAGCATGTCATTTTTAATAGACCGAATGCGTTCTAAACAAGAAGCCATTCACCTTTGGCTTCAAAAGTATGAAAAAACAGAAGAACTTCCCCTTTATTCTTCTGTGGATATACGTAATGCCGGATTTAAAACAGCCGTAGTGGATACAAATCTTTTTCCAGCCGGTTTTAATAATTTATGTGAGCATGGGCTTAGCGATTCCGTTGAATTTATGCGTAAAGCTATTATGAAGCGTGCGCCGCAAGGCAAAGATATTCTTATTATTGCCGAAGAGCATACGCGTAATACGTGGTATTTAGAAAATATCCGTATTTTGCAAAAAATTATTGAACGAGCAGGATTTAATGTTAAAATTGCGACATTTTTAACGGTACAACCTTCTTTTTGTGAAAATATGAATTATGTTGAATTAGAAACAGCGCTTGGCCATTTGGTTAAAATTTATTGTTTTCAGAAAATTTTAAAAGGATATGATTCCGGAGTAGAAAAATTTGATTTGATCATCATGAATAATGATCTTATCTCAGGTATTCCAGATACATTGAAAAATTCTCGTGTTCCGATTTATCCTTCTATTCAGGCCGGATGGCATTCCCGTTTAAAATCCCATCATTTTTGTCATACAGCTGATTTGATTAAAGAATTTACTAAAATAGTGGAATTGGATCCCTGGTTATTTTCCACGCTTTATGGCGTGGTTGATCAGGTGAATATTAATGAAGAAACTGATAGACAAAAATTATTTAATACAGCTAAAATTTTATTTCAGCAAATTGAAGAAAAATATAAGCAACACAACATTGAGGAAAAGCCTTATATTGTTATGAAAGCCGACGCCGGCACCTATGGCATGGGTGTTATGATGATTGAAGATCCTGCTGAGATTTTGAGCTTAAACCGTAAAAATCGCAATAAATTATATAAAGGTAAAAATGCGAGTATCATTCAACGGTATCTTTTACAAGAAGGTGTTCCAACTATTTACAGCAGTGAACAAGACGTTAGTGAAGTCTGTATTTATCAAATTGAAAACAATCTTATTGGTGGATTTTACCGTTCCCATTCAGGAAAAGGCCAACGGGATAATTTAAATGCGCAAGGCATGGTATTTAAAAAAATGTGTCCGCATTTAAGCAAATATGGCGATTGCGGCGAGCATCACGATATTAATATTTTTGATGTCTATCGTATTCTTGCCCGTATTGCCGCTATTGCCGCGCATCGTGAAATTGTGCATTTGGAATCAAAGCAATGAATGTAGTATTTTTAATGGATCCGCTGAAAACCGTCATAATGGAAAAGGATACCTCCTTTATCCTTATGTACGGGGCTCATCAGAAAAAACATACCATCTATTTTCTTCCTTCCGGAGGAATAACGCGGTGCAATGGTAAAACGCAGTTTCATGTTGCGCATGTTATTCCTCAAAAAATTAAAGAACAACCCTTTATTATAAAACAAGAAAAAATATTGTTTGAAGATGATGTTGATATTATTTTTATTCGAACAGATCCACCGTTTAACGATGAATATTTATTGAACACATGGATTTTGGATTTGTTACCAGAGCGTATAAAAATTATCAATGCACCTCAAGGTATTCGGACCGTCAATGAAAAGATTTGGGCGACGCAATTTGTGGACTTACTCCCTCCAACGCTTGTTGGCCGTAACCAACAAGATATGCTTGATTTCATTGCCAAAGAAAAAGAAATAGTGGCAAAGCCAACGGATGGGTTTGGTGGGAAGTCAATTTTTCATCTTAAAGAAAATGATGCCAATCTTAATGTCGTTCTGGAAACCTTGACACAGGATGGATATAAAGATATTATTTTACAAAAATTTATCCCGGAATCGCGTATTGGGGATAAACGTATATTACTTTTAAATGGTGAACCGTTGGGCGCTGTTTTACGTGTGCATGGAAAAGATGATCATCGGAATAATTTTTTTGCTGGCGGAAAGGCAGAAAAAATAGAAATAACACAACGTGACCATGAAATCATTAATGTCTTAAAACCCCATTTGCAAAAATTAGGGCTTTATTTTGTGGGCATTGATGTCATGGGCGATTATTTAATAGAAGTCAATGTCACCTCTCCAACTTGTTTGCAGGAAATGAATACGTTGTATAATAAGCAGCTTGAGGATGAGGTTATAAAATTTATGGAGGAATTATGCAAAATTTAGTTTTATATTATAAATCGACATGTCCGTATTGTATGAAAGTATTTCAGTTTATGGATAGTCAAAATATGGAATTACCTAAAAAAGATATTGGAACATCAGCTGAGCTTCGTCAAGAGTTGGTTGATATCGGCGGTAAAGGACAAGTCCCTTGTTTAGTGATTGACGGCAAAGCCATGTATGAGTCTGATGACATTATTACATGGTTACAGGAGAACCAGCAATGACACTTGAAGAAATAAAACAAATCATTGAAAAAGGTGTTCCAAATTCTACAGCACATGTTTTAGATCCTCGAATGGATGGACAGCATTTGGAAGCCCTTGTGATAAGCCCTGTTTTTGAAGGAATGATGCTTGTTAAACAACATCAAATGGTTATGAAAGCCCTTAAAGAAGCCTTTACAACAGGTGTTCATGCGATGGGGGTGAAAACTTTTACTCAAAAAAAATGGGATGAGGTAAAAACACAGTACAACATTTAATTACTTTAGGAGATAAAATCATGGATGAATCCATCAAACAAAAAATAGATGCAGATATAAAAAATAACAAAGTATTCCTTTATATGAAAGGCAATCCAGACTTTCCACAATGCGGTTTTTCCGCGCAAGCCATTGAAGTTCTAAAACATCATAATGTTAAATTTGAATCCTTTAATGTGCTCGAAGATGATGTCATTAGAAATGCGATTAAAGAATACTCTGATTGGCCTACTATTCCTCAACTTTATATTAATGGAGAATTTATTGGTGGCTGTGATGTTGTGATGGAATTGCACACCAATGGAGAATTAAAAAAACTATTAACTTAAAAATAACCCAATGTCCGACTCCCGAAGTCGGACATTTTTTACAGGTTTTCTTATAATCGTAAGTCGATCAATGCAGTCAATATCTTCCTCTGGACAAGCAGAAATTGGTCGGTTTGATTCATCAACTAACCCCAACAGTAAGGGAACATTAATCGGTGTAATATTAAGAATAACCGGATAAAACCCATTAATATTCATGTCCTCAATAGGCTGATCCCAAACCGGCAAAGGCACACCTTTGCCATCCCGTTTGATTTGAAGGTCTAATAGTTCAGAATCAAAGTTGATTCCCCCAACATCTAGTGGACTACTTCCAGGGGATATTTCGATAGAATGAATGGTAAGATTAGCATTCATGGAACCTCCGGGAATCCTTCCTTTTGCATCCTTTGCTCCATGGTGAAAAGCAATTTGTTTATAATCAGCTGTTCTCGGCACTTTTATAATAATTATTTTTTTTGACCCTCCGGCATTTCTAATTCTTTTATAATTTACAGTATTTCCATAATTTGCCCATTCCGGCAGAAGCTGAACCGTCATCCCATTGCCACCTGTTAGTGTATATGTAATACGTAGCTCTTGTGAATCTTTAAATTGTTTGTTTGGATTAAAATCATGATATGTTGAAGAAGGATTACCCCTATCAGGCCAGTAACCCCAATGTGTAATATTTAAATCTTCCCAATCAGAACTTGACACTTTTTTGATTCTTGGCAAAATTTTTTTAACTTTTTTCTTTTGCCCAACAGTCACAAATTTTTCTTGAAAAGATCGTCCCGTAACAGCTTGAGTAATAAATCTTGAAGCTTTCTGTTTAATGCTAGAATCTAATGGAATCTGATCATAAGATTTTTTGTAAGTATCTCTTAAAATTAAAGGATTCAAACCTTTAATTGGTAAAGCTATCCAAGAACTAATAAAACTTCCTCCACGAACAATATTATCTCCTCTTTTAAAATAGAATATTGGCGTACTCCATCCATGACCCGTTGGGACATTTTGTCCTGTGGCATAAAATGAAAGTACTCCATCCAAGCCTGGAAGCTCATAAAATGTATCTAACGCCTGAACCGTTAAATATTCAGCCAATGCCTTATACAATTGTCCTGTTTTTTGGTATTCAAGGTTATTAGATTTCCAAAATCGAACAGCGTTCTTTTGTAATGCTAAAATAACACCCGCTGTCCATTCCACACTTCCCATTGGATAAAAACCTCCTCGCGCACCAATGATCTCAGGATCTTCAGGGTCTGCAAAATCAACAAGAATGACAGTTTTTACTTTTCCATCAGGCAATTCAAGCGTTATTCTTGTTAAACTTTTAGTGAGCATTGTTGCTGTAAAGCCTTGCAGTTCACTTAACGACATACGATCTCCTCCAGGACCAGCCATCGTCCAAGAATGATTATCTGTAGCAAAACTTTTATTAACTCGACCATTATGAACCCCTGGCCAAATAGCATTATTTTTTGGATCATAGGCCCCGCTAGTAACAAAATATTTCCATGCTTTATCTGCAGCTTTTTTCCATTTTTGATCATTAGTCACTTCATAAAGTTGTTGAAATACGGCAAAGGCATCCATGTGCGGTTCAATATGAATATTATCAACATCATAATATCCTGCTTGGACTGATCCATCAGCTTTTTGCATGGATAATAAAAGTTCTCCTAACATTAAAGCAACATCAAGATATCTTTTCGTATTCACTCCCAGGAAAGACATAGCCATAAAAGCATTTGGTCCAGGCGTTACTTTATATTCTTTTGATCCCTGTCCTTGAGGCTGTGTTGATTTAACATTAATAGCATTAATAAGTCCTCGAACATTATTTGGTCCATAGCGCCCTTCAAAAGTCTTTACTATTCCCAAAATTCCAGCTCTGTTATTATTTTCTTTCGCAAATCTTAGAGCTCTTGCGTAACGATCCATAGCTATTTCCGCCCTTTTTTGTTTCCCTGAAGCTTTAAGAACTAAGGGGTCTATAGCGGCATCATAAATAAACTTAGTTGTTTCAAAACCTGGAAAACTAAGGTGACTAATTGCAATACCTGTTTGCTTATTTGCTCCACTAATAATCCCAAGTGAAATTTGATCAACCATGTGCGCACGATCAAATTGATCAAAAGATAAGTCTGTGGTTGCAGCTTCTGAAGCTAATCCTAAACTCATTAAAAAAACTAAAGATTTTAAGGTGTTTTTAATGGTAATCGGCGAAGATCCTGATGAAGTTAAAGATTTTTTATCACTTAAATAATTTTCCAAAGCCCCTTCAATTCTTTCAAATATTTCTGGAGGAGATTCTTTTGTATAGCTGGTTACTTTAACCTTTGAGGCAAAATAGGTGGAATACGGATAAAAATATTGCCAGCGTTTGGGATAACTTAATGTTTTATTTGAATTTTCTAAAAAATTTTCTTCATTAGAGTCCTCCAAATCTTTAAACGAAACCCCAAATTTTTTTTGAATATCCCTTATATTAAGATGAGTAAGAAGTATCTGCGCAGATGCTGTATCTGTCGGTTTTCTTTTTTTGCTCAAATACATTTCAGCATAGTAATCTATTAAGTTATAGGCTTTTTTATTTTTTGTTCTTTTCCAAAGATCACTATATTCTTTAGCAATAAATAAAGGCATATCATTATGTTCTGCATCATTTATGTACAAACTTTTTTTTTCAGCAATATCTATAAATTCATCAGCAACTCTTTTTCCTTCATCTATATCTGTATTCTGTATGTATAACGAGGCAATATGAAATAAGGTTTGCACATTATCAATGGAATATCGTAACTGAAAAATTTCATCAAGGTATTGTTTAAGCAAATCTTTGATATCTTCGATAGGTAAAATATTTTGATTTACTGCATTGTAAGCATTGATATATGAAATTAAGTTGCTTAGTCTGTAAATTTTTGAATCGAGAGTGTCTATTTGATCCTCTGGGGAATCATTGCTTTCATTAGAACTAAGGCTATCAATGAAATCTGGTATTTTTTTACCTCTCTGAAAATTTTCAATTAATTCACTAATTTCATTCTTGGAAAGTGAGCTTTCATGTACTAACTGAAAATTGATTAATCTTGAAATATTTTTCTCAAATAAATTGGAATTTAATAATGAATTAACCCAATTAGAATCAAACGTGTTCTTTAATTCGTCACTAAACCCTCCATATTTTTCATTATTAGTAGCAACATATCCAAATAAGTTTCCACTCTCTTGTTCAAATCCTTTCTTTTTCATATATTCGACCATCTTAATTGCCCAAGGCATACCCTCATTAGTCTCACTTAGTTTGAGTACAATGTGGAACCCTTGCTCCATATGTAGTAAATCTGTAAGGGCTCGTTGGGCCATTTGGTCAAAATCT
>UOGJ01000037.1_pt1 | contig 12181 bp, 19 predicted proteins | sample 1989031 | NCBI WGS metagenome assembly UOGJ01 (sample SAMEA4712195, study PRJEB27164) | hydrothermal vent metagenome | biome: marine basaltic hydrothermal vent biome; feature: marine hydrothermal vent; material: mineral | place: Pacific Ocean | collected 2011-06-14/2011-07-23 | depth 1719 m | reverse complement strand
TGTTAAGTCAAAATCTGATATTTTTGTTTTTGTTCATGTTGATACGCAACTTCCGTTTAAGTCTATAGATTTGATTAAGGAAAAAATTAATTCAGGATGTATTGCCGGCGGATTCTATAAACGGTATGATCATTCCAATATTTTACTCAATTATTATCTTAAATTTTTAAATCATTTTTATTTAAAAAAAATACATTGTTTAGTGGGTACTAATGTAATATTTGTGAAGCGGAATGTTTTTGAACAAGTGAAAGGTTTTCAAGAAGTTCCTTTTCTTGAGGATGTTATATTTTCTGATGCATTAAAAAAAATGGGGAAGATAGGGGTTATTGATGATCCAGTGATTGTATCATCACGAAAATATAGGGAAATTGGTTCGGTAAAACAGATTTTAAGGAATGCACGTATTTTAGTGAGTTATAAGATTTTTCATGTAAGCCCGATTGAGTTGAGAAAAATATACTAGGAGTATTAATGAAGTGGTAGTATTAATATTTACAGGGACAGATGTTATTATTAAAAAATTATTAAAAATTGGAAAAAAGAGGAGGATCTATGGCTAAGGCAAAAGCACGGCATATTCTTGTCGACACCAAAGAACGGTGTGAAGAGTTGAAAACAGAAATTGAAGGCGGAAAAGATTTCGCTGATGTAGCTAAAAAAGAATCAAAATGTCCATCAGGGCAGCAAGGAGGGATATTAGGTGAATTTGGCCCGGGACAAATGGTTCCTGAATTTGATACTGTTGTATTTAATGAAGAAGTAGGTAAAGTGCACGGACCAATTCAAACCCAATTCGGGCATCATCTAATAGAAATTACTAGTCGGGAAGATTAAAGCGTAGATACGCGCAAGCCAAAAAAATGTTTCGACAGGCATTAAACACCAATAAACAAAAGAGTATACAATGGTTTTATAACATCACCTTTTTAAAAAAAGGAAGCATTCACTTTTTTTCTTTCTTTATTATGTTTTGTTTGAGTGGGTGTGATGCTTTGTATCGGGTATTGGATAAGGAGGGCGCACAGGAAAAGGCTTTGGTGGGGGATGTTGTGCCGTTTGAGAAGAATCTGACGGTTGAGGATATTCAGACTTTATTAAAGCTTTATGGCTATAGTCCTGGTGCGATTGACGGAACTTTTGGTTTACGTACACGTAATGCGATTGCTAAGTTTCAACGAGAAAATGGATTGAAGGAGACGCGTTTTGCGGATCAGGAAACATGGAAAGCGCTTAATATTCCTCGAAAAAAAGAGTTGGTTGTAGATAATCAAGTTAATATTCAACGCGTTCAATCGCTCTTAAAAGAATCTGGTTGTGATCCAGGTGCGATTGATGGAGTATTTGGTCCAAAGACGATCGAAGCTGTAAAAATATTTCAACAGGAGCATGGTTTAAAGGTGGATGGTAAAGTAGGCTATCAGACGTTATTTCAGTTAGGGGTTGTGGAAGAGGAAATTTAAAAAATATTTTACAGCCATAGCGCATTATTCAATAAAATCACTAATTTTCTTTTTGTATATCTTCGATAATTCTTTTAATTGAACAATATCAATTTTACGTTGTCCAGATTCAAGTTTTGAGATATAGGATTGCGTAGCGCCAATTTTTTTGGCTACTTTCTCCTGATCTAGTCCGGCCTCTTGCCGGGCTTTTTTTAATTTTTCAACAACAGTTTTATGTATTTTTGTGTAAATTATTTTTTTCATATTGACATATGATATATCCTATAATAGGATATGCCAAAATAACATATTCCATATAGGGATTATATTTATGGTGACAATAAAGTGAGAAATAAAAAAAATTATCTTTCAATGGATGACAGGTGTCGGGAAGAGGTAGAGATGCGAGGGGCTCTAACTTTGCCAAGGGTTGTTTTACAAATTTGTTTGCAGGGGGAGATGCCGCCAAAAGAATTAATACGTTATGCGATGAAAAGTCTGGATGAAGTGGCTTCGCAATTAGTGGTTAGGCATACATAATGCCAACTCCATTAAACAGTTAGAAAAAATAATTATTTTTTTGTTAATTCTTTGAGAATATCAATGGCTTTTTCAAGATCATCTAAGGCTTCTATACAGAAAGATTTAGGTGTGCCTTTATTTTTGGAAAGCCTTTCTAAAGTAATTTTAGGTGCTTGTAAGCGATTGCGTAGGGTGCAAATAATTTTTTTATCGTAAAGATCCATAATGGGTTTAGTTTGTATTGCCCTATATAAAAAAAAGGGCAAGCATTTTTAAGTCCAGCGTTCAACCTCCAGGTAAAAACGAAAGACCGCTTGCCCCAAAACACTTTCGTGCTTTGGGACATAGTCTTCTTCTCCTGGAGGTTGAGAAGTTTAGAAAAAGGTATGTTCCTAATAAATTAAGTCTAAATCATTACGCAAATAATAACGTATGTATTGATTGTTTGTCAATGATTTTGTAAGGCTGATCGTCACTACTAATCCGCCATTCCTCCGTTTTTTAGAACCATCAGGAATTAATTTTTCAACAGATAAAATCATAGTTTTATTAGTAAAATTTCTTAAAACTTTATTTACATAAAAAAGGTAAAAGCGTAGAATAATTTTTTCTAAATAAAATATTAAATTTCATTTAATTTTAAGCAAAGGAGCGAAAATGTTTTTAGCTGATTTGAAAATGAGAAGCAAGCTTGTTGTTTTGTTGGTGGTGCCTGTTTTAGGGATGTTGTATTTTTCTTCAGTAGGGGTTATGGATAAATGGCGGGAATATCAGGAAATGAAACAGCTTGAGGAAGTGGCAGAGTTGTCGGTTTGATGCGGCCTGATGTGGAAACGATGAATGATACGGATGAAGGGGAAGTCTATGTGAATATTTTATTTGGAACGGATATGGAAGAGGCGGCTATTCGTTCGCTTCTTTCGATTGATTGTGTGGAAACGGTGGCGGTTAAGGTTATTGATAGTCAAAATATTAATGTTATTTTAAAAGGACAAGATGGTGTAGTAAAAAAAGAAAAAATTTTAGAAAAAAAAAGGATATTGCAAAATCTTCCGTACCGATGCAAATTGCGACTATTCGTATTGATACACGTAAATTAGATGCTCTTATGAATTTTTCTGGTGAACTCGTAACAGTGCGGGCTCAATTTGAACGTTTGGTAGGTTTATTTAACGAGGAAATGCAAACGCATAGGGAATCGCATCGATTTATTGATGAAATTAAAGGGAGCTATGAAGACTTTTTGAAAGAAGCGAAGGTTCTTTTATCTACTGAGGAGAAAGGTAAAGACGTTAGAAAATTTGATAAAATAAAAAATCAGTTTGCAGAGAGTTTAAATAGATTAGAAGCTGAATCAGCCAAAAGTATCCTTTTAAACCAAATCCATGCGTTAGATGAAACAACCAGCATGTTAGGGAAAATAGCATCAGATATTCAGACAGGGTTATGCAAACACGTATGGTTCCTATTGAAGGAGTGTTTACACGTTTTAAACGTATTGTACGGGATATTTCAAAAAACATTAATAAACAAGTGGATTTAGTTATTGAAGGGGCAGAGACAGAGTTAGATAAGACGGTAGTGGATAGTTTAGGAGATCCTTTGACGCATATGATTCGTAATGCTTGTGATCATGGGATTGAGCTGCCGCAGGAGCGTGAAAAAATTGGTAAACCAGAAAAAGGTACGGTTTTTCTTAAAGCTTCTTATCAGGGAAATAATATTTGTATTAAGATTGAGGATGATGGAAAAGGATTAGACTCTGAAGGGTTGGCTCAAAATGCATTGAAAAAGGGGCTAATCACAGAGGATCAGAAAGATCAATTGACGGAGAGAGAAAAATTAAATCTTCTGTTTTTACCAGGATTTAGTACAGCGGCTAAGGTGACAGGACTTTCTGGTCGAGGTGTTGGTATGGATGTGGTTAAGAATATGATTACAGCCGTTAATGGGGTTGTGGATATTGAGACGGAGCTCGGCAAAGGGACATCATTTGTTTTAAAAATACCATTGACTTTAGCGATTATACAAGCACTTTTAGTGGTTATTGGCAAAGAAGTTTACGCGTTGCCGCTTGAATCGGTAACAGAAATTATTAAAGTAGCAACAGATGAAGTTTATTCTATTGATGGAAATGATACGGTTAAACTGAGAGATCATGTATTGAGTTTGATTGAGCTGGAGGAGGTTATTGGTATTAAAGGGAGAGATCGGGCTGACCAAAAATCAAAAAAAGTTATTGTTATTACAGATGGGGATAGCCAATTAGGGGTTGTTGTTGACTCTTTAATTGGTGAGTCAGAAATTGTTATTAAACCGTTATCACATCATTTTTCTAATATAAAAGGTGTGTCTGGAGCTACAATTTTAGGGGATGGTCAAATATCTCTTATTTTGGATCCTTCGTCGATTGTGCATGCATCAAAAGAGTAAATTATTTTTTTCAGAGGGAAACGGGGAACGATAGGGGTTGCCGTTGATGCAAAATAAAGATGAGTTGGTTGTTGGCATTGGAGATATCAAAATAGGAAAATCACCGTTTAGGATTACAACATATTTAGGGTCTTGTATTGCCGTTTGTCTATATTCTCCTGAGCATAAGGTTGGCGGAATATTACATCTTATGATGGCTTCTTCTAAGATATCTTCAGGTGATAAAGATATTGAAAAAGCTAAGTATGCGGATACGGGGATTCCTGAGTTATTGCATCAGCTTGAAGTCAATTATAAATTAAATAAAAAGGATTTTCAGGCTAAAATTTTTGGTGGTGCCAAGGTTTTAAAGACGATAACACAAGCTATTGGGAAAAATAATGAAGCTGTTGTAAGAGCAATATTAAAAGGTTTGGGCATAAAGATTGTGACATCGCAGACAGGTGGTGAAAAAGGATATAGGCTGGAATTGAGTTTAGATACTGGAAAAGTTATGTGTCGCATATTTGGGAAAGACCCCAAAGAATTTTAAAAAAAGAGGAGAGATGATTTTATGGTATTAAAGCTCAACATAAATAAACTTACAGAGCTTATAGCACAGTTAAGTGTGGATAGAGCTTCTCAGGTTCTTTCAAAAATGGTTAAATCAGGGACCCAAATTATTTTAGAAAGATCTTATGTAGCAAATATTTCAGAAGTAACAGAAAAAATTAATGCCGAGGGTGGGGAAGTTATGGGTGCTTTTGTTGATTTAGTGGGAGATGCTCCTTTTAAGTTTTTATTTTATACGGATGCTCAGCAGGCAGTAGTTCTTACAGATATGATTCTTCAGAAAAAAATTGGGACCACGAAAGAGGTTAATATTTATGTTAATGGGGCTATTCAGGAAATTGGAAATATTTTAGCGAGTGCAGTATGTAATGTGTTTTCTACAGATTTTCAAATTAATATGAAACCCTCTCCTCCAGAGGTATTTCATGATTTTGTAGGAAGTATTTTTGAAGAATGTATCATGAGTGTTGCATCAGAAAGGAAAGAAATTTTTATGATTGAAAGTACATTTTATGTTGTTAAACAGAATATTAAATGTAGTATGTTGATTTTACCAATGCCAGGAAGCGAAGAGATTTTAACTGAAATTTGTAATAAAATATAGAAAGGAAAGTTGATTTTATGGCTAAAAAAATTCTTATTGTTGATGATTCTCCTATTATTCGTTTAATTTTGAGCGACCTTCTGAAAGAAAATGGTTATGAAGTTGTCGGCGAAGGATGTGATGGTGTTGAAGGTGTCCAAAAGTATAAAGAACTTAAACCAGATCTTGTGACGATGGACATTACTATGCCCAATAAAGATGGGATTGATGCGCTTAGGGATATTTTGGATATCAATCGTAATACTAAAATTATTATGATTACGGCCATTGACCAGCGTGATTCTTTAATGACGGCTATTCGTGCCGGTGCCATAGATTATATTGTTAAACCTTTTGAAAATGACCGTGTCCTTTCTGCGATTAAAAAGGCGATAGGATAAGGGGGGTATATCGTTAAATGAAATCAGAGTTTAAATATATTTATGGGCCAGTTTATTCTTGGCGGATGGGGATGTCTTTAGGGGTTGACCCTTTGTCAACAAAAAGTAAAATTTGTAATTTTGATTGTGTTTATTGTCAATTAGGTAAGACCGTTGAGTTTGTTAATATACGTAAAGTATTTGTGTCGGTTGATGAGGTTATGAATGAGATTAATCATTTTCCTTCTAAGGAGATTGATTATTATACTTTTTCTGGACGAGGAGAGCCTACATTAGCAAAAAATTTAGGAGAAATGATTCGGGCGGTTAAGCAGGAAACAGGAGGCAAGGTGGCGGTTATTACAGATTCAGCTCTGATGGATCACGAAGATGTTCGATTAGATTTATGTTTAGCTGATTTTGTATTAGCTAAACTGGATGCGTGCAGTCAAGAATCTTTACAAAGTATTGATGTCCCGGCTTCAGGTGTTCAATATGAAAATATTATTAAGGGAATCAACTTATTTAAAAAAGAATTTTCAGGGCGATTAGCTTTGCAGATGATGTTTATTCAAGAGAATAAACATTTAGCAGAATCAATGGCTTCTGTTGCGCGTGACATTGGAGCAGATGAAATTCAGCTTAATACACCTTTACGTCCCAGTGCAGCACAACCGCTTACCAAATCAGAAATGGAAAAAATTAAGATTTATTTTCAAGACCTTCCGGCAACCAATATTTATGATGTTAAACGAAAAAACATTTCCCCTTTAAATGATCGCGACACTCTCCGGCGACATGGAAATTTTAAGAAAACTAGATGAAAGCTGGTAGTTTCAGCTTGTCCTTCATGGAGTTAATGTTAGAATATTATTATGAAAGAACGTTGGCAAAATGAACAACAGAAAGCGGAAGCCATTGCCATGGCTGTTGAACAGACAGCGGATCATGTGGTGATTACTGATAAGGATGGAATTATTGAGTATGTTAACTCCTCCTTTGAAGATACGACAGGATACACAGCTGAAGAAGCTTTAGGAAATACTCCGCGTATATTAAAATCAGGTAAACATTCTAAAGAGTTTTATCAAGATCTTTGGAATATAGTCCTTTCTGGGAACTCTTATCGTGGTGTTATTACTAATAAAAAGAAAAATGGTGAATTGTATTATGCCGATCAAACAATTACAGCTATTAAAAATGATGAGGGAAAAATTACACATTTTGTTGCCGTATGGAAGGATATTACAGAGCGTATTATTGAACAAGAAAAATCTATAAAGTTAAAGATTACGCTTGAGGTCGAAAAATTAAAACTAGAACAAATTTTAGATTTTGATGAACGTATTACAGCCATTACAAATATTGATGAATTGGTTGATTTTGTTGTAGAAAAGGCATCACGTATTTTAAAAGTAGATAAATGTTCTTTGATGTTATTAGATGAAGACACGGGAGAGCTTTGTATTAAGAGTGCGAAGGGGCTTGATTCCGAAATTATAAAGCAGACACGTGCTTATATTGGATTTGATATCGCGGGATTTGTTGTGCGTGAAGGGGAGCCTATTCTTGTTAAAGATATTGAAACAGATGCGCGTTTTCATCGGAATAATAAACCAACTTATCATAGTAAATCTTTTCTAAGTGTACCGATTCAATTGGAAGATAAGGTGATGGGAGTTGTGAATGTTACAGATAAAGTCTCTGCAGAAGGAGATGTTTTTACGGATTTTGATCTTAAAATTTTTTGCACCATTGTGCGTCAGGCCGCGGTGGCTATTGAAAATTCTCAGTTGTATAAAGAATTGAAGTATTTGGTTATGACGGATCCCTTAACGAATTTATATAATTATCGTCATTTTATGAGAACTTTGGATGCTGAAATTGAGCGTGTAAAGTACTTTAAACATGCACTGTGTCTTTTATTGATGGATATGGATGATTTTAAGTTGTATAATGATTGTTTTGGGCGTTTGGAAGGGGATGCATTGCTTAAAAAGATTGGAAAAGTTTTAGAAGAAGAGGTGCGTAAGGTTGATATTGTTTGTCGGTATGCGGCAGATGAATTTGTTGTAATTTTACCAGAAGTCACTATTTTAGAGGCTGTTAATGTAGCAGAAAAAATTCGTCAGAGGGTAGAAAATATAGATTTAAAAAAGAAGATGATGATGAGCATAGGCGTAGTGCAATATAGGGAAGGCATGACGCGTCATGATGTGTTGCTTAAAGCCAATACGTTTTTATCTGAGGCAAAGAAAAATGGAAAAAATCGTGTTTTTTCTTTAAAAAAATGATAGGTGTGGAGTATTTTTATGTCAGTAGAGTTAATAGAAAAAAAGAAACTAGAGCAGGTATTAAGTATTGACCAAAAAGTTAGTTCTATTTTAGATCTGAATCATTTGGTTGATTTTGTCAGTGATCAAGCGACACATATTCTTGAGGCAGAAAAATGTTCTTTGATGTTATTGGATGAGGCGACTCAGGAGCTTGTTATTCGAGGAGCTAAAGGGTTAGATGGGCAAATTATTAAAGAGACCAGAATAAAAGTAGGGGATCAGATTAGTGGCATGGTTGCTAAAGAAGGCAGGCCGCTACTTATTTGTGATATTGAAGAAGATGAACGGTTAGGACGAAAAAATAGAAGCCATTATAAAGGTAAATCATTTTTGAGCGTTCCTATTAAAATGCATAATAAAGTGGTTGGTGTGGTGAATATATCCGATAAAAATTCACAAACAGATAGTACTAATATTTTTACAGAAATTGATTTGAGAATTTTATGTACTATAGTTCGGCAGGCTTCTATTGCAGTTGAAAATGCAAATTATTGTCGAGATTTAGAACATTTATCCAGTACAGATTCTATGACAGGACTTTTTAATCATCGCCATTTTGTTAAATGTTTAGATCAGGAAATTGGTAGAATAAAGAGGTATCCGCAGCCGTTATGTCTTCTCATGTTAGATGTTGATGACTTTAAAACGTATAATGATACTCATGGGCATTTAAGAGGAGATGATCTTTTGAAGGAGGTTGCCAATATATTGAAAGAGAATTTACGTGATATTGATATTGTTTGTCGGTATGCAGGGGATGAATTTGTGGCTATTTTACCGGAAACAGATATTAAACAAGCTCAAGTCGTAGGCTTAAAAATTAAGGAAGCGGTTAGTGATCTTGATTTAAAGGAGTCCATAACAGTTAGTATTGGAATGGCCAAGTGTGCTAAGGGCATGGATCAGAGAGATTTAATTATGAAGGCAGATCAGGCTCTTTATGAAGCCAAGGGAAATGGAAAAAATCGTATTTGTTGTTATTCATAGACGAAAAGGGGACAGCGCCCTTTTTAGTCTATTTTTTAAAAAAGGGCGCTGTCCCCTTTTCGGAGTATTTAGAGAATGTTATCTTTAGAAAAACGCGTTCTTCTTCCAGAAGATTTAAAACCCATTGAGTCATTAGAGGAATATAAACAGCTGGGTGGTTTGAAAGGGCTCAAGCGGGCTCGTAAAATGCCTGTTGAAAAACTTATTGCAGAGCTTAAGGCCTCAGGGTTTCGTGGACGCGGTGGGGCTGGATTTCCTATGGCGATTAAGTGGGATACGGTTTCAAAAGATCCTTGTCCGACGAAGTATGTTGTTTGTAATTTTTCAGAAGGAGAGCCAGGAACATATAAAGATCGTTATATTACGAGTAAAAATCCTTATCAGCTTTTAGAAGGAATGTTGATTTCAGCGCATGCGATTGGCGCGTGCAGTGCCATTATTGGGATTAAAGAAAAATATGTGTATCAGATTGAACGTTTGCGTAAAGCGATTCGTGAATTAGAAAAAGCTAAGCTCGTTGAACATAAGTTTTTTGAAATTGTATTAGCCCCGAATGTGTACCTTTTTGGAGAAGAAAAAGCTCTTTTAGAAGTCATTGATGGGCGCACAGCCATGCCGCGGAATTTTCCGCCTTTTATTATGGGTGTTAGGTATACGCCAACCTCATCGAATCCAACGGTTGTGAATAATGCTGAGAGTATGTGTCATTTACCGCATATTTTTTCAAAGGGAGCCGAGTGGTATCGTTCATTAGGAACAGAAGATACGCCAGGAACGATTACAATTACACTTTCCGGAGATGTAAAACGTCCAGGGATGTATGAGGTTGAAGCCGGATTAACCATGCGGCAGATGTTGTACGATTTAGGGGGTGGTCCGGCGGGAGATAAGCCATTTAAAGCTGTATTTTCCGGAGTGGCTAATGCGGTCGCTACACCGGATTTATTTGATACCGTCATGGATTTTGGCAGTATGCGAGCGCAGGGTATTGGTTTAGGTTCTGCGGGATTTATGGTTTATGATGAAGACACCTGTATGGTTAAAGTAGCATTAACCTTTGCGCGATTCTTAGCCATTTCATCGTGTGGACAGTGTCTTCCTTGTAATATGGGGACGCGTATTATTACAGAACATTTAGATAATTTAGAAAACAAATTAGGTTCTGAAAAAGATATTGAAGATATTCTTATTGAATGTGGACGGTGTACAAATCAAACACGCTGCTTTCTTCCGATGCAGGCATCGATTGTGATATCCAGTATTATTAAAAAATTTCCTGAAGAGTTTAAGTATCATGCCGGAAAAGAATGTTGTTATTCCAAAGAAGTAATCTTGCCTAAATTAAAATCATTTGATGAAGACCAATCCCAATTCACCTACGACCCACCGATGTGGGAGGAAGAGTTTAGTTTTGTTATGTAGGGGGTTTTTAATTATGAAACAATCATGAGCTTTGTTCACAAAAGAGGATGAAAATAATTTTTGGGGAATCCAACCCCCGAAGTTGCGGAGATTGTTATTGGATGGAACCCTTAAATTTTATCTTGAAGAATTAAATTTTTCTTTTTATTCCTCATAAGCAAAAGCTAAAAATATGTTGAAAGGCTTGAGGTTTTAAGTTAGTAAAATTTTAAAGGATAATGTTTAGCAATCAGTTCAAAATGTTTATCCTGATGCCAGAGGGGGCAACGGTAAATGAGGGTTGTTGCAGCAAGTAATAGATCAGTGTTTGGAATTTTTAGCCCTTTTCTTCTGAGAGAAAATCCAAGTTCAGAGGCATAATTCCATATTTTAGGTGTAAAGTCTAGTTGATGAAGCGCCTGAAGCTCTTCTGATAAATGAAAAAATTCTTTTTTATCTAATGTTCCACCTAGTAATTCCATTTTAATTAAAGGTGTTGTTGCGACACGTTGTTCTAATAAAAGAGTTTCAAAAATCATTTTAAGTTTTTCATCAGCCTTTTTAGAAATAGCATTAATCCAAACAGATGTATCAATTAAAATAAGAGGAGGGTTCATCGGCTTCGTGCTTCTTTTAGGTTTTTTTGAGTTAATGAAAGGATGCCTGATCCCATACGCTTAATGAGCCGTTCAATACGTTTTTGTTTAATAAAAGATTGAAATGAAATTTCAACAGCTTCTTTTTTTGTTTGAACATGAGAAAGGGCCATAACCTCGTTAAGTAAATCATTATTTATGTCAATAGTTGTTCTCATAATGCATAACCTCCATGCATAAGAATATCATTTATATGATGCCTGTCAAGGATGCATCCCTTGAAAGCAAACTCTCCTTTTTTACGTAATTAATGCAGTTGTTTATTTTGTGTTTTAGTTTTAGCCGAAGCAGGTCTTAAATCCTTAGTTGTCGAAAGAGGAGCAGATGTGGATAAACAGATTGAAGATGTTAATCAATATGAATTAGTAACCCATCTGAATGGAATGAAGATTGCTGAGATTATTATTGGATGAGACAGGAAAAAATAATTGGATTTAAAAAATTGACAAGACAGAAAAATTATGTATGATATTATCAATATTTTTAGGCATTATTTTCAATCTTCGATTAATCTAGTTAAATCTTTTTAGGAGCACTCTACTATGAAAATTTTTTTTAAAACTCTCATTGTTTTAACCTTCATTCTACAAATCACCCCCATTAATTTTTCTCACTCCGCTACAACCACCATCGACTACACCTATGATGATCTCAATCGTCTGGAAAATTCTGATGACAATAGCATCACCCACACTTTTACTTATGATGAAGTGGGTAACATCACTTCTAAAAAAGTTGTAGGATCTGGATCTACTTCAAATATCAACTTTAACAACTATAGCGTTGAAAACTATGATCAACCAGGAAATAATTTTCCATCAACAGCTACAATAGAAAACCAAGGGTTGGCATTGAGGATAAGTGGCAATGGGTGGAGGAAGATAGC
>UOGJ01000109.1_pt1 | contig 12378 bp, 14 predicted proteins | sample 1989031 | NCBI WGS metagenome assembly UOGJ01 (sample SAMEA4712195, study PRJEB27164) | hydrothermal vent metagenome | biome: marine basaltic hydrothermal vent biome; feature: marine hydrothermal vent; material: mineral | place: Pacific Ocean | collected 2011-06-14/2011-07-23 | depth 1719 m | reverse complement strand
ATTAAATCAGGAATTAATTAGTAGAATTGGTATTATTACAAAATAATCTAAATTATAGTTATAAAATGGTACAAAATATATTTTATTTTACCTATAAAATGGTACAATATCTTTATGTTTTCAAGAAATATTATTCAATATTTTGTTCAGTGGAAAGATCGGTGTGATCGAAAGCCATTGGTTGTGCGGGGAGCGCGGCAGGTTGGAAAGACGGCTGCTGTCGAAATATTCGCGAAAAAATATTATGAAGAATTTATTTCCTTAAACCTTGATAAAGAAGAGCATATTTCTTTATTTCAACACATCCTTCCGATTTCTGAGCTTATTCAGCTTATTCAGCTTAAAACAGGTAAAAAAATTATTCCTGGAAAAACATTGCTTTTTATTGATGAAATTCAGAACTCTAGCGTTGCTATGATGCAGTTACGCTATTTATATGAAGAAATGCCGCAGCTTCCAGTCATTGTGGCGGGCTCTCTTTTGGAGGTGAAAATTCAAAAAGAAGGATTTTCTTTTCCTGTTGGGCGTGTGGAGTATTGTTACATGCATCCCGTTACTTTTGATGAATTTTTAATGGCTAATGATGACGCGCAAACAGTGCAATATCTTGAATCTTTTTCTGTAGAAAAAAATATTTCTGATGAAATGCATGAAGTTTTATTAAAAAAATATTTTGAATATGTTCTTATCGGAGGTATGCCGGAGGTGGTTGCTAAATATGTTCATACTAAAAATATTATGGATTTAGATGTTATCTATGAATCTATTTTGAGAGGGTTTCAAGAAGATGTTTATAAATACGCGACACGTATTAAAGCTGGATATTTACAACATATTATTGAACATAGCCCGCGTTATGTGGGGCAAATTATCAAATATGAAAAGTTTGGAGAATCTGGATTTCGTAGTCGTGAGATGCGAGAAGCCTTTGATATTTTAGAGAAAGCTATGATTGTTCGGCGTGTTTATGCTTCTAGTTCAAAGACCATACCTATCATTCAAAATCTTCGTAAATCTCCCAAGTTACTTTTTTTGGATAGTGGACTTGTAAATTATTATCAAGGTTTAAGAGTAAATATTTTGGAAAGAGAAGATTTAAATAATATCATCAAGGGGCAGTTTGCTGAGCAGCTAGTCGGACAGGCGTTGTATGCATTGAATGTGACTCAAAATTCTAAAATATCCTATTGGTATCGTGAAAAATCTGGGGCGACAGCGGAGGTTGATTATCTTATTTTTTTTAATAATAAAGTTATTCCTTTAGAAGTTAAAGCGGGGAAAGTTGGGAGGCTTAAATCACTTCATAAGTTTATGGAAGAGAGTCAGGGTGATTTGGCTATTAGAATTTGTTCCAATAAATTTATAAAAGAATCTATGGAAGTCGATGGCAATAGGTATATTTTATTATCCATACCTTTTTATTTATTGCATCGTGTGTATGAATTGCTTCCGTAGTTTTGTCGTTTATTTTCAATAATCCGCAAACAATGTTGAAATATAATTGTTTGCGGATTATGCATTTTCAATTGACATAATCCGCAAACAATTATATACTTCTCTAAAAGATAAAAATACTGTTTTAGAAAGAAAAGGGAGAATGGTGTGTTTGTTGGTCGGATGAATGAATTAAATTTACTTGAGGAAGCTTATCGGTCAGATAAGGGAAAGCTGGTTGTTATTTATGGGCGTCGTCGGGTTGGGAAGAGCTCTTTGGTGGATGCGTTTCTTAAAGAAAAGTCTGGCTGTTATGCTTTTGAGGCTATTGAGAATGTGCATACGGATCAACAAATTGTGCATTTCACCCAGTTTTTAAAATCTTGTTTGGATGATCCTGCGCTTGAATGTATTAGGTTTAAAAGTTGGGAAAATGTATTTACCTATTTGACAGATCGCCTTATTAAGAGAAGTTCTAAAAAAAAGTTAGTGTTGTTCTTTGATGAATTTCAGTGGATGGCTTCAGGGCGGAGTCAATTGGTCAGTCTCATAAAATATTTTTGGGATAATCATTGGAAAAAAAATAATGTTATGTTGATCCTTTGCGGATCGATTGCCTCTTTTATGGTCAAAAAAGTTCTTTCGTCCAAAGCGCTTTATGGGCGTGTGAGTCTTGAAATTTTATTAAAAGGACTTCGGCCTGATGAGGTAGTTCCACTTTTTAAGCGTAAAAGAAGTAAAGAAGAGATATTGAAATATCTTTTAGTTTTTGGCGGTATTCCAAGATATTTAGAAGAGATTGATTTAAATAAATCATTTAATCAAAATATCAATCATTTATGTTTCAGAAATAACGCGTTGATGTTGCGTGAAGTGGAACGCATTTTTTATAGCCAATTTAGAGAAACAAAGACCTATTTAGATATTGTCCGTCTTCTTTTAAAAGGTATTTATACCATGGAAGAAATTAGTCATACGGTAGGGATTGCCTCTGGAGGAGGTTTAAAGCAGTATCTTGATAATTTGGAAATGGCGGAAATCATTCGTTCCTATATTCCTTACAATAAAAAAATCAATACGAAGTTACGAAAGTACGCGTTGGGTGATGAGTTTTTTATTTTTTTCTTTCAATTTGTAGAGCCCAATTTAAGGGCCATTCAGGAGAGCCGTTCTAAAAAACTTTTTGAAACATTAACAGAAAAAAAACTTGATGTATGGTTGGGTTTTGCTTTTGAGCGGTTTTGTATTAAGTATGCCGGACTACTTTCAGAGGCGATGGGTTTTTCTGATGAGGTGCTCGCAGCTTCTCCCTATTTTTGTAAAAAAGATAGAGGATTTCAAATTGATTTATTATATACTCGTGCAGATAAAGTAATCACATTGTGTGAAATTAAACATCAGGCGAAGCCTATATCGACAGCTGTTATTCCAGAAGTGAAACGTAAATGTGCCCTTTTGAAGATTCCAAGAGGGTATAGTTTGGAGATGGCTCTGATTAGTCTTTATGGTCCGGATCAATCGCTTAAAGATTCAAAATATTTTCATCATTCTGTGATGTTAGAGAATATTTTTTCTTTAAAAAATTAAACAAAAAGAAAGGAACGTATTATGAGTTTACTTGTTTTAGGTACAGTCGCATTGGATAATATCAAAACTCCCGCAGGAACAAAAAGGGGGTTGTTAGGAGGGTCAGCGGCGCATTTGGCGATGAGTGCGCGGTTGTTTACGAAGGTTCATTTGGTGAGTATTGTTGGGAAGGATTTCCCTAAAAAACATACGCAGTTATTAAAGCGTAAAGGGGTGGATTTAACTTCTGTGGTTAAAGGCGAAGGTAAGACTTTTCAATGGGATGGGAAATATGAGGCGGATGATTTTAATAGCGCGATTACGTTGGATACGGAACTAGGTGTTTTAATGAACTATTCACCTCAAGTAGAGGATAGTCAACGCGATATGGGGAATGTTTTTTTAGCCAATTTTGATCCTGATGTGCAGCTTGAGTTTTTAGGGCTTCTTAATAAACCAAAATTTGTTGGTTTGGATAGTATGAATTTATGGATTGATATTAAGAAAAAGTCTTTAGTTAAGCTTTTGAAAAAAGTAAATTTATTTGTGGCTAATGATGGGGAAGCAAGAGCTTTAACGGGTGAGAAGAATTTGATTAAAGCAGCCAAGGCGTTACAAAAGATGGGGCCGGAGTTTATTGTGATTAAAAAGGGTGAACATGGGATGTTGTTTTATTGTAAGAAATTTATGTTTGCTTTCCCTGCGTATCCAGTAGAAAATGTAATTGATCCGACGGGGGCGGGGGATACATTTGCTGGTGGGATGATGGGGTATTTAAGTAAAACCAAAAAAATAAATGAAAAAACTTTTCGTAAAGCGGCTATTTATGGGACGACGTTATCGTCGTTTAATGTTGAAGGTTTTGGCATGGCTAAAACCACACCGCTTACAATGATGTATGTAAATACGCGGATGAAAAAATTATTAAATTTTATAAAGGCATAAATAAATCATTTTCCGAAAACATAACAACCCCGGGGGTTGTTATGTTTTCGGAAAATGATTTATTTGATAGAGTAAAAAATTATGATGACAACATTAATCGAAAAAATAGGTTTAGTTGCGGCGGTGAGTTTGCCGTTATTTAACATTCCGCTTATTTTAAAAATTATTAAACGAAAGTCTTCGGAAGATTTAAGTTTGACTTGGGTGATGGGGGTTTGGGTGTGTATTGTTCTGATGTTCCCCTCAGGCTTTCAGTCAGATGATGTGGTGTGGAAGGTTTTTAATATTGTTAATATTTTATTTTTTACTGTGGTCATGATTGTGACATTGAAATATCGAAAGGGGAAAAGGGTATGAAAAGGCGATGCGGCATGGTATCGATTGTAGGGCGTCCGAATGTTGGGAAATCGACGTTGTTAAATACGATTGTTGGGGAAAAGATAGCGATTGTTTCTAAAATACCTCAGACAACGCGTAATCAGATTCGTGGCATTTATACGGAGGAGCGCGGGCAGATTGTATTTATTGATACGCCGGGGATTCATTTGGGGCGCGATAAGTTGGATCGGTTTATGAATCAGGTTTCATCAGGCACCATGCAGAATACAGACTGTTTGATTTATGTTGTGGATACCAGTCGTCGAATTGGGGCTGAAGAGCAAAGTGCGGTTGAGAAATTAAAGGCGCTTAAGGTTCCAATTATTTTAGCTTTGAATAAGATTGATTTAAAAAATCCTGGAGTTCCAGAGTATATTGAGTTTTGGGAAGAGGCTAAGGGGATGCCTGTAACGGAGATGAAGGATTTTGCCATGGTGGCTTTGTCGGGACGGGCAGATACAAATGTTAATAAGCTATTGGACGTTGTTTTTGATTTTTTACCGGAAGGTGAGAATTTGTATCCGGAAGATACAGTATGTGATATTCCTCAAAAATTAGCGATTGCCGATATTATTCGTGAGAAATTGTTTATGCATTTGAAAAATGAGCTTCCTCACGCTGTGAGTGTTGTGATTGAGGAGATGCGTCCTATTAGAGGGAAGACGCAATTGATTAAGGCTTTGATTTTAGTAGAGCGTTCAACGCAGAAAGAAATTGTTATTGGCAAGGGAGGGCTGGCATTAAAACGAGTGGGTTCTTTAGCCAGATATGATCTTGAAGATCTTTTGGAGTCTAAAGTATATTTAGAGTGTTATGTGAAAGTTCAGAAAAACTGGCGGGATAATCCAATTTTATTGCAGGAATTAGGATATGACAGTTCCGTCTTGTAAAGTTATGGGTGTAACAAATAAAAACATCCAGCATGTTATTAAAAATATTAAAGAGCAGATGAAGGATTTGCCTGATCCATCGGTGACGTTAGTAGGGAAACGGTGGAAGAGTCCATTTTTAGTATTAATTTCGTGCATTATGAGTTTACGTACCAAAGATGAAACAACGCTGCCAGCCTCGGAGCGTTTTTTTGCGTTGGCAGATACACCGCAGAAAATGTTGAAGATGACAGCAAAGCAAATTGAAAAAGTGATTTATCCCGTAGGGTTTTATAAGACAAAGGCAAAAAATATTTTAGGAATTTGTGAAGATGTTCTTAATAAATTCGATGGGAAGGTTCCTGATGATATTGATGTGTTGTTAACGATGAAGGGTGTTGGGCGCAAGACGGCAAATTTAGTTTTGACCGAAGGCTATGGAATTCCAGCGATGTGCGTCGATACCCATGTGCATCGGATTTCCAATCGATTTGGTTATGTAGATACAACGACACCGGATAAAACGGAATGGGCTTTACGGGATAAACTACCAAAAAAGTATTGGATTGAATACAATGCGTTGTTAGTTACATGGGGCCAAAATATCTGCCGTCCCATTTCACCAATCTGTTCGCAATGCAGTGTTCGAAAATATTGTGGACGCGTGGGTGTAGAAACAAATCGGTAGGAACCAAGTACAACCCCGGGGGTTGTACTTGGTTATGAGTAGGTTGTTATGCAGTTATTTCTTTATTTATCTAAAATTTTAGGATGTGATGTTGTTGATGTGGATAATCAGCCGATGGGGAAGCTGTGTGATATTTCGATGATGCTTAATGAAGAGGTTTTTCCGCGGGCAGGTTATTTGATTATTAAAAATGGATTTTGGAATAAAACTTTTGCAGCGGTTTCTATGGGTGATGTGCAGGAGTTGGATGGCACTATTAGGTTACGTATATCTGGAGATAAGCTGAATTTTCAGGAAAATCCGGTGAGGAATGAGTTTTCGTTATGTAGGGATATTTTAGATCAGCAGGTTGTGGATACGAATGATCAAAAGGTTGTGCGTGTGAATGATGTGCATCTTTTGCGTGTGGATAATCAAATTTATTTAGCCCATGTAGATGTGGGTTTACGTGGTTTGGTACGCCGTTTGGAATGGACAGGATTGGTTGATAGTTTGGTGAAACATTTTGCTCCGAAATCTCCATACCTTACACAAGAAGAGCTGATCTCTTGGAAAAATACGCATGTTTTGACTACGGGTCGGAGTAAAGGGGTGTTGCGATCAGATGTGGTGCGTAAGAAGTTGGCGAAGATTCCGTCGGCAAAGTTGGCGGATATTATGGAAGACTTAGATGTGTTTGAAAAGGTTTCATTGTTTAAAACGTTTAGTGAAGATATGCAGCGACGGGTTTTTACGGATATGACGCCGCATGAAAAAGAAGAATTGGTTGACCAGTTGGAGGATCGTGAGGTAGGAAATTTATTAGAGAATATACCCGCAGATGAAGCAACGGATTTATTGCACAATTTACCAAAGGAAAAAACGATTCAGTTGATGCGCTTTATGCACTCAAAGACGTCTAAGGAATTACGTAAGCTGCTGGGTTTTGCACAGGATTCAGCTGGAGGATTGATGACAACGGAATATCTTTATTTAGGAGAAGATGCTCTTGTGAAGGATGCCATGGATTTAATTAAGAAAAATGTCAATTATCCAGGGAATGTTTTTTATGTTTATATCGTGGATGATAAGAACAGGCTTGTGGGAACAACTTCCCTACGCAGGTTTATTAATGAGGCTCCAGAAACACTCTTAACGGAAACATGTTATCACAATAAAGTATGTGTACGGACAGATGATGGGATGGAGGAGGTTGCGCTGCTATTAGAGAAGTATAAATATTCTTCGATTCCGGTATTGAATGAAGGAGATGTTTTACAGGGAGTTATTACGAGTGATGATGTTATGGAAGAATTGATTTCATTGACGTGGCGCAAGTATAAGGATCAGTTATGAAAATATTTAACTTCATTAAAAATTCCAGAATGGCTAAAAATATTATGCTTTTTTTAGCAGTTATGGGGCCAGGGATTATTACGGCGAATGTGGATAATGACGCGGGGGGAATCGCGACGTATTCATTGGCTGGTGCGCGTTTTGGTTATACTCTTTTATGGTCACTGATTCCGATTACTATTGCCTTGATTATTGTGCAGGAGATGTGCGCACGTATGGCTGTGGCGACGGGTAAGGGATTGGCGGATCTTATTCGGGAAAACTATGGTGTTAAGGTGACCTTTTATATGATGGTTGTTTTATTTTTTGTAAATATTACTAATGTCATGGCGGAGTTTGCTGGGGTTGCTGTCAGTTTAGAAATTTTTGGAATTAGCCGATTTTTTTCCGTGCCTTTATCAGCGTTTGGAGTTTGGTTCTTGGTTGTGAAGGGGTCGTATAAATCTGTCGAAAAAGTATTTTTATTTGCGTGTTTTTTTTATGTAGCCTACATTATTTCAGGAGTTATTGCCAAGCCAGATTGGCATGAAGTTTTTAAACAAACCGTTGCCCCCACCATTGATTGGAGTTTTGCCTATTTGGTTATGCTTGTTGGAATTATTGGAACCACCATCGCCCCATGGATGCAGTTTTATTTGCAGTCTTCTATTGTAGAAAAAGGGGTAACGATCGAGGAGTATAAACATTTACGCATAGATGTTATAGTGGGATGTATCATTGCGCCTGTGATTGGTTTTTTTGTTATTGTGTCATGTGCCGCGACATTATTTCAGTCTGGCGTTGCCGTTGAATCTGTTCAAGATGCGGCTATTGCCTTACAGCCATTAGCTGGAAAATATGCCACATGGTTATTCGCCTTCGGTTTATTTATAGCCTCCATCTTTGCCGCCTCTATTTTACCATTATCAACAGCCTACAGTATTTGTGAAGGAATGGGATGGGATGCTGGCGTAGATAAACGTTTTGAAGAAGCCCCGCAGTTTTTCTGGCTTTATGCCATTATGATTATTCTTGGAGCCGGAGTCATTCTTATCCCAAACTTCCCTCTTTTAGGTATTATGTACTTTTCTCAGGTAGGTAACGGGATCCTCCTTCCTGTCATCCTCATCCTAATGCTTTCTCTTATTAATAACAAAGATATTATGGGGGAGTTTACCAATAACAAATGGTTGAATATTGTCACTTGGATAGCCGTTGCTGTTATTATTATTTTGACTTTAATGATGGTGGTTTTTACGTTTTTTTAATGGAGAAGTAGAGGCAGTTCATTTTCATCTAAAGGGCTTTTTGAAGTTGTTTGTAATTTTAGGCCGTATCTGCGTTAATTAGGAATTTTCTTAATATTGAATTGAGAGATTTTTTATCTTCTTTAGTTAAAACTGCTGTTAATTGAGTTTGCGTTTTTACATGATCGTTAAGTACCCGATCAATGAGTGCATGTCCTTCATTTGTCAGCGATATGATAAAGCCTCTCGCATCTTGCGGATTTGGTGTGCGCTCAACAAGACCAGCTTTAACAAGTTGGTCAATTCTGTTTGTCATTGTCCCTGAAGTTACCATTGTGCAGGCTATCAAATCACTCGGCGAAAGACCGTAAGGTGCACCTGAACGTCGTATGGTCGCTAACACATCAAATTTCGCTCCATTTAAGCCATGAACGGAAAAAGTTTTATCCATCTCGCGTAAAAGATATTGTGATAACTGTTTAATGCGGCCAATGACTTCCATAGGCTCAACATCAAGATCTGGTCGTTCCTGATGCCACTGTTTTATAATTTTGTCTACACGATCCATATATTTAATTCTAAGGCATATTTATCTTGACGTCAAGATATTATTGAGCTATAGTTTAGGTATTTTGACTTCAAGATAAATAATCAAGAGCGCCCAATATTGGAAACTGCTCGTACAAAGGAGATAATATTATGAGATATTTTGTGAACTTGATGGTTATGCTATTTATAACCCTCACCTCGACGATCAGCTATGCTGAAAATAGCCCAAAAATATTGTTGGTTTTGACCAGCCACTCTCAGTTGGGGGACACTGGTAAGAAAACAGGGTTTTGGCTGCCGGAATTAACGCATCCGTATTATGAGTTTAAAAAGGCAGGTTATTTGATTGATGTTGCTAGTATCCAAGGTGGTGTAGCACCAGTAGATTCCAAAAGCCTTGAAGCGCCGGATGACGCTCATCAACGTTTTTTACAAGACGCTGAATTAATGGCAAAGGTTTTCACAACATTGCCACTTTCAGAAGTTGATCCTGGCGCATATCAAGCGGTAGTCTTTGCTGGGGGGTCTGGCTCAATGTGGGATTTTCCAAACAACGAACATGTTAATCGTGTGGCGGCTACTATTTACGAGAATAATGGTATTGTCTCTGCAATTTGCCATGGTCCAGCGGCACTTGTCGATATTAAATTGTCAAGTGGGAAGTACTTGGTCTCGGGTAAAAAAGTTGCTGCTTTTACAAATGAAGAGGAAAAAGAGTTAAAACTGACCCATGTTGTACCATTTCTCTTACAGGACAAGCTCATAGAACGGGGTGCCAAGTATATTCACGGTAAGCCTTGGAAAGAAAATGTAGTTGTTGATGGTCGTCTGATTACAGGACAAAACCCAGCATCGGCAAAAAAAGTAGCTGAAAAAATTATTGAACATTTGAAAGCACAATAAATAGCTTGGTTGCAAAGAATTTTAAATTCTGTCTAAGCACGCTTTTGAAAGAAAATCAATAAATTTCTAAGGTATTTATAATTTCCGAAGAGCTATTTTTGTAATTTATCATATTTTGTGAATTTAGATCCTCGATCATAAAAATTAAATTTTTTGTAACATGTTTATTTACATATAGTTATGCCTTAATCTAGCGCCATTAAGGTCTATCCCTATTTTTCTCAGTGATATCAGACAGTCCAATTATTGGTTATAATAGGACAAATGCGACATTATTCGAAAAAAAATCATTAATGATAAAGAAAAATGGAATAGAATGATATAATTTTAAAAAATTAAATGATATTCTCAAGTCGATGGGACTTTCGTATATTAATTGTTATACATAATATATAAGGAGAGATTATGATAAAATTCAAGAGTGCTCTTTATACAATAGTTCTTTTTTTCTCACTTTTCACGACAAATGTTTTTGGGCAGAAAGCTGCTGAATGTTTGGAGTCTCATCCAACAATTTTCGAATAGTTTTATCAACTCTTTAGGGCATTATTACCTATGTTTATAATTTTTGTATTTTTTGTTTGGTATTCAAAAAAGCAAAGAAAACTAGTAGAAAATTATTATGAGTCATTTTTAAATTATCAGAAGCATAGTGAAAAAGATCGTCCCGTATCAGTTGAGAATCAGCTAGCGTGGATAAAAAATGCAGGCTTCAGACATACTGCATGCCATTGGCGCTATTGGAACTTTGCAATAATTAGCGGAAGGAAATGAGCAGCATAGAATATAGATAAAGGTGACTATCGTCAGAATATTTTTAATTGGCTTAGGGGAAGTACAATGCAAGGGAAAGTATTTGGGTCGATAAAAATGATCAAACAATTAGAGAAAAAAATGAAGAAAAATTATTGATTCAACCAAGAGGCAGATCTAAACTAAAATAAAAATATCCGTCACCTTTAAGGAGATAATTCTAATATGTTAGAAAACAGACATGATGAAGATGTTCTATTAACAAAGATAAAAAATAAGCGGCAAGAACTTGAGGATTATCTTGCTAAGAACGAACCACGCCATTCACGGCTCATTAATGCATCTATTATTTTGGGTGCGTTGACTGCGGCATTAACAGCGGGCCCCGGTGTTGGGGGCAAGGAGTTCATTGATGGCATTAAAAATATCGTATCATTCGGTATTCCGATCTGGCAACTTCTCTGTTTAGTAGCATCAATCCTCTCCGTTGCGGCAGTGATTGTCAATGGCATATTGAAATCTCAAAATTTGACGGCTAAAATTACCAATGCACGAAGCTGTGCATCGAAACTTGAAGGTCTAGAAACATTGCTGGAGTTGCAACAGATGGATGTAAAGCAGGCAACATCTCTCTATACGCAGTATATATCTGAGGTTTATCATACTTGAGGAGCAAGCGCTGCTTTATTTTTTTTTAGGTGTTCCATTATATCAACTGGTAATGCTTAACTCTATTTAAATCTAATGGAGGAAATAAGCCTTTTAATTGAGTTCTTATTAAACACCGATTTTCACAGGTCGTATATCCGACATAAAATTTCCAGTAATTTTTGTATTTTTTGATCTACAGAATGGAGCAAATATTCTAAAATATTAATTTTTATTGCTGTATAAATAATAAATTTAATTTCCTTCCGACGAAGCTAAATCCAAACAAACCTTTAACCCCAAGATAAATCCAGAGATAATACCTTCAGGCAATAATCCACCTGTTGTAAATTTAACCGACATTGGTGGAAGCTTGTGTCGGTTAAAAAAGTCAATAATTTACTTTATGTATGTCATATTTATGCTAAAAATAGACTGTATAGTCTGTAATTATCAAATTTCACGACGAAATGTTTGTGATTTTGATTAAATTACATAAAATAATAAAATCTATAACCGACATACACTACCCTTATTTATAATGCAATTAGATTTGTTCGATTATTACCAAAACCCTCTTTCTCAAAGGCAAAAACAATATGAAACTGTTAGGGCTGTGGTTGTTGAAAAACAATCTGTCAAAGCCGCCGCACATAAATTTTGAAAGTTTATGCAAAGCGTTGGCGAGTGGAAAATAAATTGGCTGAGATGATTGCTTTCTTTAATCTCAACGCTCTTTCATCGTCGCTTATGATTCGCATTCACTTTGATATTTTATGGACTATGGTTGCTGATACTTTTTATCATGTATTTGCTCAAGATTTGCGGCGTTTTGAAAATAATTTTTCTCCCACAATATTCAAAAAGTTTATCGATATGCCTGGGCGGGTTATTTATGATGGAGAAAAATTTTTAATTAAGATTAGAAAGAGATCTCATACACCGATTTTGATGGGGGTTGAAAAATTACAAACTCCTTTTAGGGTTCCTTGGCTTGATAATAAAACTATGGAAATTGTTTGGTCTGCTTAATTTTTAGGGCTTTTTATTGGCGGATGGCGACCTGTGAAAATCGGTGTTTAAT
>UOGJ01000111.1_pt1 | contig 12565 bp, 13 predicted proteins | sample 1989031 | NCBI WGS metagenome assembly UOGJ01 (sample SAMEA4712195, study PRJEB27164) | hydrothermal vent metagenome | biome: marine basaltic hydrothermal vent biome; feature: marine hydrothermal vent; material: mineral | place: Pacific Ocean | collected 2011-06-14/2011-07-23 | depth 1719 m | reverse complement strand
TGCAAACCAGACAAATTTCCGTATCCGTAAGGTTATTGCAGAGCCGGCAAAACATAAGACCTTCCTTAAGTTGAATAATGCTGTCTGCTAAACTTTGGCTTTCTTCTGTAGAGTGGTTCAAAAGCCAAAAAACCATGCGTTCAGCACTGCGCCTTCCTACGCCGGGAAGTTTAACGAATTTTTCAATTAAATTTTCAATAAGTTTTGGATAAGACATAGTTTTTATTCATTATGCCAGCGGCTGACAACTTCACCGCCGAAGGTTTCTAATACAGACTGCACAGCAGGATCTTCACTTTGCTGAGGCATATCTCCATCAATTAATATATATTTGAGTAAAATAGGACTCTTTAACTTTTCAGTAAAGACATCTTCAACTAATTTTAAATTAGGTGCATCCTCCAGAGATTCTTTGTGAAATTTAAACTTAGGTGAAAATCCAATAGTGAGCGTATTATCTTTTAAAGTATACGGTGAACCTTCTTGAAGATACGCCGCTAAAGACATTTTTTTCTTACTTACAGCATGTGTTAATGTGTCCCAGACTTTTCTAATTTGCGAAAGATCAGTACTTTTTGTCATAGCAGAAACCGTAGGTGAAGTTTCTGCTTTTGGTTCCGGATTCAAATTTTTCGCCGGTATATTTAATTTTGGCGGAATAGGATTACTTTGTACTTGTGCTGTGCTAGCCGTTTGTTGTGGTGGTAACGCTGGTGCTGTTTCTCCTTGATAGGTTATCTTAGCCAAAGCAACCTCAAGCGGCATACGGATAGATTCGGTAATGCGCGCAACTTCTTGTGTTCCAATAAAGGTATCAATACTCTGTAGAATATCTTTTAAAGTAAATTGTTCGCATTGAACTAAAAATTTTTCTTTTATGACGACAGGATAATCAATCAGTTTTCCCAAAGATTTTCCTCCGACTTTAACAACCATTAAATGTCGAAAGTGTTCTGTTAAATCTTTGGTGAGCTGTTTAATATCTTTTCCTTTATCAATAATTTTTTCTAAAACCTGTAAACTTAAGGAACAATTTTTTTGTGCGATAGCGTCGGTCAATTCAAATAAAAATTCGGTTTCAACAAGACCGAGCATTGAAAATACATCATCTGTTTTAATGCCCTCTTCACTGAGTGCACTTAATTGATCAAGAATACTTAAGGCATCGCGTAGGCTTCCTTGTGCCGCTTTGCCAATGGCATAAAGGGCATCTTCATTAATCGTTAAATTTTCTTTTTCACTGATATCTTCTAAAAGTTCTACAATAGTTTTAATGGGAACACGTTTGAAGTCGAAACGTTGGCATCGTGATATGATCGTTGCGGGTATTTTATTGGGTTCGGTTGTCGCAAAAATAAATTTTACGTGTTCAGGAGGCTCTTCTAATGTTTTTAATAAAGCGTTAAATGCTTCGGTCGTAAGCATATGAACTTCATCAATAATATAAATTTTAAATCGTCCGTAGCTAGGGGCAAATTTAACATTTTCACGAAGCGCGCGAATTTCATCAATACCACGATTAGAGGCGCCATCAATTTCTAATACATCAAAGCTGCTTCCTTTGGTAATTTCTTGGCAAGCCGTACATTTTCCACAAGGTATTATAGTTGGACCTTGTTCACAATTGAGAGCTTTGGCAAGAATACGCGCACAGGATGTTTTCCCAATACCACGCGGTCCGCAAAATAAATACGAATGCGCTACTTTTTCTGATTTTAGGGCCTTTTTAAGGAGTTCTGAAATATGCTCTTGGCCTATAAGTTCATCAAAAGTTTGAGGACGATGTTTGCGGGCGAGGACTAAATAAGACATAATTATTCTTTTACAATCCTCCATGTAGGATAGGCAAAGTTAACGGTGGGTTCTTTTTCAAAATCTTCTAAAATCATGCGGCATAAATAATCCTGCGTGAAACGACGCTTTTTTGCTTCTGTTAGATAACGCAATGTCAATTCCACTCCGCTATCTTTTATATTAACATAAACAATGGGGGTTAGCTTTCCATAATAAATCATGTAACGGTTTCGCATAATATCAATTTTTCGTCGAACTTTTTCTTCAAGACCTTCGGCCATTTTTTTGGCATGGACCATCATAATGTCTTTGCCGCGTTTCCAGTCACTTTCAAAAGTAACGAGGATAGGCATTTCATGCCAGATAAATTCAAAGCCACGGCTGTAATTATAGTTTTCGGCTTTAAAGACAAAACTGTTAGGAATATTAACAATACGCCCTGTGCTTTGATCAGCATTGACCCAATTGCCTATTTCAAGTAAGGACGTTTGGAATAAACGAATATCAATAATATCTCCTTTGATTCCATTAAGTTCAATGCGGTCTCCTACTTCAAAAGGATGGCGAACAAGAATGAGCATCCAACCGGCAACACATAAAATGACTTCTTGTAATGCCAGAGCTAAGCCAGCTCCCGCTACCCCAAGAAATATTGTAATAGAATTTAAATTTTGAACCCAGATAAAAAATACTATGACGAGAATAGTGAGGCTGATAATGTAAATAGTGTTTTTACGAATGACATGGCGGGCTTTAATATCCTTGACGCGTCGGTTAATAAAACCGATAAAACCAAACATCAGGACATATCCAATCAATGCGACAAAAAAAGTTTCTAAAATATGTTTATGAAGCTCACTTTCAACGGTAAATATATCCTGCAATAATGATTGAGCAAAAACGGGTGTGGCAAGAAATGCAAATAAAAATAGGCCTAATAAGGAAAAAATTTTCTTCATAGCGTCCATATGTTATCATTGTCATTTTGAATGTCAATATGCGTATTACGGGATTTTATAACCAAAATTTATCTACGGCGTATTTTTTAATATGTTCGTCTTTTGTGACAAATACAGCCTCATGGTCATTTGTTTAGGTAATAATAATTCTATCAAATGAATCTTTTATGATAGTCAGGAAGTTGCACAGAATGTTTGATAAAATCAAATATTTTTTTTACTCCCGCATGGATAAAGCAATACGCTTACGATTAAGGTCAATTTCCATTACCGTGACATCAACTTGTTGATGCATTTTAACCACATCCTGGGGATCTTTTACAAACTTATCAGAGAGTTTACTAATATGGACAAGTCCATCGTGGTGAACCCCAATATCAACAAAGGCTCCAAAAGCTGTAATGTTGGTGATAACGCCAGGAAGTTTCATGCCGGAACTGAGGTCTTCAATTTTTTCTACGCCTTCTTTAAATGTAAAGAGTTGAAATGCTTCACGAGGGTCACGTCCTGGTTTTGTAAGTTCTAGTTTAATATCTTCCAATGTTGGCAGCCCAATGGTTTTGGTTACATATTTTTCAATATGAATTTGATTTACTAAGGTATCATTTTGTATGAGATCAGATACAGCGCAGGCTGAGTCACGGGCCATTGTCTCTACGAGAGGATAGGCTTCTGGGTGGACAGCACTTGCATCCAGTGCATTGCGGCCATTAAAAATACGAAGAAAGCCTGCAGCTTGTTCAAAAGCCTTTGGCCCTAATCCAGAAATTCCACGGATCTCTTCTCTATCCTTAAAGGGGCCGTGCTGATTGCGATGTTCAATGATGGCTTTGGCTCGTGTCGCTCCTAGTCCGGAAACATAAGTTAATAGCTGTTTACTAGAGGTATTAACCTCTACTCCTACTTGATTAACACAACTAATAACGACATCATCAAGGCTATTTTTAAGGAGTTTTTGGTCAACATCATGCTGATATTGTCCAACGCCAATAGCTTTTGGATCAATTTTAACTAATTCAGCCAAAGGATCTGTTAAGCGTCTTCCGATGGAAACAGCGCCGCGTACGGTAATATCATAGTCTGGAAATTCTTCACGGGCGGCTTCTGAGGCTGAATAAACAGAAGCACCTGTTTCACTGACCATGATGATACTAATTTCTTTAGGGAGGCCTATTTCTTTAATAAAAGTTTCAGTCTCCCGACTCGCCGTTCCATTACCAACGGCAATAACTTCAATATTAAATTGTTCACAAAAATCTTTAATGATATTCACACTTTTTTCTTTTTTTTCATTTTTATCAAAAATATAAATCGTATCATTGATTTCTAATTTTCCTTGTTTATTCAAACAGACAACCTTACACCCTGTGCGATACCCTGGATCAATGGCCAAAACATTTTTTTGCCCTAAAGGGGAAGCCATTAATAATTCACGTAAATTATTTTTAAAAAGTTCAATGGCCTCTTGGTCAGCACGTTTTTTAAGCTCTAGGCGCATTTCAGTCTCTAATGAAAGGGAAAGTAATCGTTTAAAACTATCATTGGCAGCAAGTTGAACGTGTTCTGCATCTTCGCCAGTTCCTTTGATAAAAATATTAGTTAATATACTTAAAGCTTTATCTTCTGGAACAACAACACGAGAACTTAAAAATTTTTCTTTTTCACCGCGTCGGACAGCTAAGATACGATGAGAAGGTACTTTTGTAATAGGCTCTTCCCAATGAAAATAATCTTTATAGTTTTGTCCCGCTTCTTCTTTTCCTCGTAATACTTTAGAATGCATTCTTGCTTTTTCACGGAAAAGGTCGCGTAATTCAGATCGGGCCTGTGTATTTTCATTAATCCATTCGGCAATAATATCCCGTGCACCACTTAAAGCTTCTTCAATAGATTTGACCCGTTTGTCCTCATCCTCTTTTTCTTCCCGCTTCTTTTCATCAATATATTTTACAGCTTCTTTTTGTATATCGATTCCCTTTTGCTCAAAAATTAATTTTGCTAATGGCTCCAATCCTTTTTCTTTAGCAATAGTCGCGCGTGTCCGGCGTTTTGGTTTGTAAGGAAGATAGATATCTTCCAGAACAGCGAGGGTTTCTGCTGCATTAATTTTTATTTCCAACTCTTTGGTAAGTTTCTTTTGTTGCTTGATGGATTGTAAAATCGTAGCTCTACGTTTATCCAATTCACGTAATTGAAGTAATCGGTCTCGAATTTTGGTAATAATCACCTCATCTAGATTCCCTGTTGCTTCCTTACGATAACGCGCAATAAACGGAATAGTCGCATCCCCGTCCAAGAGATCAATCGTTGCATTGATTTGTTTAATAGAAATGTTTAGTTCTGTAGCGATTTGTGTGTTGTGTATATTTGTCATGGATATAATTATGTCCTATTTTTTTGTAACTACTTATATTATTTCGTCGTCCACCCGCCGTCTTCTAATTGAATTTTCTCTCCAGGGGATGCTTTGTCTCTTTGGGTTTTAGCAAAAACGGTTTCAATCGTAGCTATGGCATCATTGATATTATTTTGCAAGGCAATAGTTTCATAAATTACTTTGCGATCACTATTTTCAGCCGATACTAACATTTGAACTTGATCCTCATCAACAAATGCTTTCACATAACCTCGATTATTTTCACCGATCTTTCTTTGTTCTTTTAACGCCTTTAAAGACTCATAACGATTTCGCCGACCTTCGAGTGCTGAGGTCACCTGTGAAGTCATTTTTTTAATGGTATATTCTGCGGCGACAGCCACTGGTTGAACCGAAATAACCCCCCCCAGCATTAATAACCACCCTATAAATAAATATAATTTTTTTTGAAACATCTCATGCCTCCTTATTTTTTGACAGGTAAATTTTCTTTTGGTGTTTTGCCGCTCACATAATCTTCAATATCGATGGCAGTATTCTGTAGACCTTTGACATCAATAGTAATATGAGCATTAATGGTGATGGGACGATTCGGATCGCCCACAGCCTTGACCGTACATCCACTACTTAAAACTACTAATAATAAAACAACATAAATAAGATAACGATCCATAAATATTCATCCTTTCATTCATTGGGTCAATAATTGATCAAAATTTTCTATCAGGGCCTTAAAACCTCCTTCAATATTAAAGTCGATGGTAAGATTCATGTCAAGATTTAACTCATTACTTTTTAAAATAATCAGTGCAGTCAATTTATCTGAACCTTTGCTGGTTAATGCAACGGTGGCTATATCCATTACCAATCGGCGGTTTTCATTTATCGCTTGTTCTAGCACAACATATTGTTGGCTACGTGGTATATAACTTAATAAAGGTGAGAGCAACTGAGCTCGGACTTCTCCCCCTTCATTCAACTGTAAATTTATTTGAATTGTTTCCAGATCGTTTGTTAAACCTTTGATAAGGCCATTACCATACAAACGATCGCGTACCTGAGAAAAAAATGGTGGATAGACCTCTTCAATCAGCAAGGTATCAATATCATTAAACGTAATATTGCTTACATATCGAAAAACCGGATTTAAATACACAGCTAACTCACCTGTTACTTTTCCTTTATAAAGGTTGGCCTGTATCTCAGAAAAAATAATATCTTGTTTATTTATCTTAACCCCTGTGTGAATATCTGTCATTTGAACATTATTCTTTTTAAATTCTTTCACAATCATAAGGCCATCCCATTGATCTAAATATTTGGATTGAAGGTTAAGATCCAATCCTTCTATACGTAAATCAGAAGTCTGGAGTCTAGCATTTTTCAGCATAAACCCAATCCCTTCCCCCATGGAAAAAATCTGATCTATACGCTCGATGCGTATTTGTTGAAACTGGATATCATAATCTTCTTTTTTATGGCGAAAACCTAAGGAAACGACCTTCATCTGCGCGGGTTGATCCAAAAATTTTTTAACCGGAGAAATCACTAATGTATGAGGGGAAATGGTCACATTAGCTTGGAAATCACTCACCTTAGTATCCTGATGTGTTAATTCATCTAACGCAATAGTGGCTATCCAATTGTGATTTTGTTTTGATAACACATCCAGATCTAAACCACTAATATCTAAATTCGAACTTTCAACCGTGATGCCTTGCCCACGGATTCTGACCCCCGATCCTGACATCACGAATTCTTTGATGTTTGATACGTTTAACGACGGTGCTTTAATTTTAAACACCTCCTTATCTATAGTTATTGATAAACGTACATCGTTAAAAGTACATTGAAAAGGAAGTTTACAGGCCTGTTTGCTAACAACGAGACTATGAATCGTCATATTAGAAAATTTTTTATTCATACTCGTCTTTAAAATAAAAGAAAACAGTGGCGGTGATACATATACAGCCAAAACAAATATACTGCTGATTATTAAAATAAGTACGAGCAACTTAAATAATAACTTCATCAACCTTTTTTCTCCATATAACTACCTTATTATCCTTCGTCAATTTTTTCATGTGAGTAACATCTTTTTTCAACCGAATGTCAAGTATGAAAAAATGATCTCTATTCAAAATACTCAATATATTTTTCCAAATAATGTTTAACCTTTTGAGCTTCTTTGACTCCACCGAATTCTATGAGATTCGAAACAGCTGGAACGTATCCAGATAGAAGAAATATATGTAACTGCTCATGTGCATCTCCACTCATAGTACACCCTGTAATTAATTCATTGATTCCATTCTGTAAATTAGCACCAGCTTTTTTTAAACCTTCTCCTTCAAGGGATATATGATCAATGTTTAAAAAAAACTCTGCCATTCTAGCAAAACTCGATCGTGTGTGAGCATCCATTTTCCATTTAGTTCCATTATTCAGCTCAAGCTGATCAAGTCCATCTTCAAATGCACTCAAGCTTGTATGAGATGAATGACTCGCAACGTCATGATGATGTTGTTGAGCATTAACATCCCCACACTTAATAAGAAATGTAATAACACCTAAAATACCAATTACAATAAATACATTTTTCATATCTAAGCTCCTAAATTAAGAATAATACCAATTCCATTAAATAAATGTTTAAATAAAAAGCTTATTTGCTCGCAAAATCATCGAGACAATAAAATTAAATCAGAAATTAATTAATGGAATTGGTATTATTACTAATGTCATTAAAATTTTCTGTTTAGTTCTATCTTCTGCTAAATCCAATTAAGCATTTTTCCCAAGATGTCAATCCCATATGCTTCTTAACTGTCCTTGACTTTCAGTGCAGTTCAAAGAGCCAAACCGTTTTGTTAAAATTGCCACTATTGTATATTAAATCCCAAAAACGGGCAAAACATTTGTTAGGGAGAATTTTATTCTTAATGATTACGTCGAATGAATTGGATTACTTTATCAAGCTCTTGAAGAAATTGTGATCGATCACTCTTTTTTAGCGGTGGGGGTCCTCCTGTAATTTCTCCAGCTTCACGAAGATCTGACATCAGATTTCGAGCTGCAACAGCAGCACCAATGTTGTCCTCTGCAAACGATTTTCCTGTTGTACCAATAACATAAGCATTTTTTTTAAGACAACGATGGGCAAGTAAAATATCCGCAGTAATAACAATGTCATAAGATTGCATATGTTCAACAATCCAATCATCAGCTTCATCAAAAGCATCTCCCACAACTTCGAGAACAACCCCTTGTCCATCGGGAACTCTCATCCAAGAATTGCACACCAATGTGATATTAAGATTATATCGGGCTGCAACGCGATATACTTCATTTTTAACAGGGCACGCATCAGCATCTATGAAAATATGTAACACTCAAAACTCCTGAATTTTTTTACTAACTAACTTTTATTTTTTTATACTGTACTGCAGTTAAATACAGTTGCTCTACTTTATCTCGAGCCCAAGGAGTCTTTCTCAGAAAGGTTAAACTTGATTTTATACTCGGATCAGATTTAAAACAGTTAATATTAATTTTCCTACCTAATTCTTCCCATCCATAAACTTTTTGTAATTGTGTCACTATCATTAATAATGTCACCCCATGCATCGGATCATTATTTTTGTTAAGTGTTTTACTACGTTCTACCGTCATATATCATTTGCTCCTAAAATTAAATTTTATGCCCTATTTTTTAACAGCCCAACGAAGCATAGCACATTTTGAACGTGGATTAGAATATTGTTCACCTACACTTGAACGTAATGCTTCAGGACTAATATCTGAATAGACACCATCCTCAATACCTTTCTTAAAAAATTCCCGAACACGATTATCCTCACCAGAATGAAAACTCAAAATAGCCACTCGACCTTTAGATTTTAAACACAATGGTAAATTCATCAAAAATTGTTCAAGCACATAAAATTCAGCATTCACTTCAATACGCAACGCCTGAAAAACCCTACGAATAGAAGTTGTTGTTGCTGTATTACAATCAGAAAATGACTCCTGCGACAAAGCATCCGCAATTACATTAGCTAAATCTGTTGTCTTATTGATTTCATCTCTATTATTAAAAACTGCTTGCGCAATTAATCGAGAATAGGGTTCATCAGAGTTTTCATAAAACATAATCTCCAACTGTTTAGCATCTAACGATTTTATCAGTTGCGATGCGGATTGTCCACGCTGAGGATTAAGACGTAAATCCAAGGGACCTTCTCTTTTAAACGTAAAACCACGCTCAGGGTTATCCAACTGCATTGATGAGATTCCAAGATCAGCGAGAATAAAATCAAAACCAGATACAACCTCAACTAACAATTTAGCCATTCCAGCAAAATTACTACGTTCAATAAATAATTCTTTATCACTAAACCCCATCGCACGTAAACGCTTTTCCGTTCGTGCAAGTTCTACTGGGTCAACATCCATTGCAAATAACCGACCTCCAGGAATAATTTTTTTAAGCAATTCAACGGAATGCCCTCCAAAACCTAATGTCGCATCCAAACCAACTTCCCCTGGTGAAGGTTTCAAAATATCTAAAATTTCAGTCACACAAATAGGTCTGTGGGAACCTACGGGAGTTTTACCCGACTGAATAATTTTTTCAACATCTTCAGGATACTTCTGAGAATTATGCTCTTTATATTTTTCTTTAAAATGTTTAGGGTGAGATCCTTTATACCGAACACGACGCTTATGCTTTATTGGTTCATCATTTTCATTGTTTGTCATTTATTCCTATCTAATTAAAATTGATTATACTTAGTGGCATTTCCTTTTGACTTTTCAATTGGGTATTTTTTTTCATTAAGTTTCATTTTCTCAGCTATAGTTTGGCTCAGATCAATATTTGTTACGTTCGAAAAATTTAGACAAAAAGCGACAATATCGGCTAATTCATAACTTACTTTCTGACGAAATTCTTTTTGTTTTAAAAGTTCTTCAACCTCTTGATCTGTTTTCCAAAGAAATTCCTCCATCAATTCATTAGCTTCTATACTAATAGCTTGAACAAGATTATTGGGAGTATGAAATTGCCCCCAATCACGAGCATCTCTAAAAGCTTTTACTATTTTCTTTAAATCATTAATGGTTGTCGTATTGTCAGTATTGACCATAGCTTATCCTTATATTAAATTGAAATAATGGTGTTGTTTCTTAAAATTTTTTTCTGAAAATAAATTATAGCATTATAATTCATCAGAATGTCTAGCTTTTCTCATTGCTTTTATGCCTTGATCGTCAACCCAAGAACATCTTGGATCATATGGCTGCTTTGTTAACTGGTGGCAGTATATCGTCTATGATAAGAGTTTCTTTATTCATTAATTTTCAACTTCTGCTATACCAATGATATGTTTTAATTCTTCAATAGGTTTGGAAAGAAACTCACCCCAATGCTTAAAACCAAAATCTTCTTTATTTCTTTTTTGTAAATATTTTTCATATGGGCCAGGTGAATAAGTTCCAAATCGTGCATAATAATCAATGCGTGACCAACCAGTTTTTTGTTCGCTTGTAGCGTATTCATTAAAAGTCGATTCTGGAATTATAAAATGTAAGTTTATATTTATAATTGGACCAGGCATCATTGGTTCTGGATGCAAAATTAAAGGTAAAATATTGGTATTTAAAGATTTTGATAATTGCAGTTGATAATCATTAATAAATTTCCGATGAATTTTTTTTATTAATATTTCTTCGTCAATGTGATGATCCATATTATTTTGTGGCTTAATCATTGAAAATAAAAGAGGTGAAATAATTGAAATACTAGAAAAGATAAGAATAAAAACATTAGTACTACTTAAAGTTTCATCAGATTTAGGATGGGAAATCAAATACATGCTTAATAATAAAACGCATCCAAGAAGTGGCCCTACAATATTTAACCATTTTTGTGTTTTATTAATTATTTCTATTTTTTTTGATTGAGATGTGTTTTGTTGTTTTATATACTGACTTACACAAGTATTACATAAATCTGTTGTAAAAGGCTGTACTTTTTCAAGTTTCCATCCTCTTACAGTTACAAATCCTGCATGAGGGAATCCAGTTACTTCGAAACCGCGTTTTTTCAAATTAGTTATTTTCACAACACACCAATTTTTAGAATTAGAATTTTCCGCAGTAATGTTAGAATTACACTTTAAACAGTTCATAAAAGTACTCTAAAAGTAGTAAAAATTAATATAGTCATTTTAATTAATTTGCTCCTAAATATGCAAAGAAACCCACTATTCCATATTATGGATGTATATCATTAATTTTTAATATCGGACACACCGTCAATAAATTTTAATTCATCAATAGATTTTGATAGAAACTCTCCCCAATGTTTAAATCCAAAATTGGCTAGATTTGTTCGCTGTAAATTTCTATCATACCTACCAGGAGCAGAAGTTCCAAACTGTGCGTAATAATCAATACGTGACCAACCTGTTTTTTGCTCATGGTTAATGTATATATCTACGGATTTTTGTGGAATAATAAAGTGCATATCTACATCTATATATGGACCTGGCATTAATGGTTCAGGGTGTAGAATTAAAGGAAAAATATTTTTCCCTAATGTTTCTTTTATTGTATTTTGATAATAGTTCATAAAAGTGCGATGAAAATTTTCAACTATTTCTCCTTCAGTTTCATTAGATTCATCATATAATTTAGGATTTGAAACTAAATGTAAAACTGGTAAAAATATTGAAAAGATTCCAAACAGTACTACATAATTTTCAAATTTTGAAGGTAATTCAGTTGGTTTCGATGCAATAAAGTTATCCATAAAAATTAAAATTCCTAATCCAATCATAGGTCCAAGAATATTCAAAAAGAATTGACGTTTTTTATATGCAAGTTTTTTTAAAGATTTTAATTTTTTATTTTCTGTTAGATTATTTTTTACACATCTATCACATATATTCGTTGTAAAATCATGCATTTTAGAAATTTTCCAACCTCTTACAATAACAAATCCAGAATGAGGTACACCAGAAACTTGAAAACCACGTTGTTTAAGTTCTGTTATTTTCACAACACACCAATTTTTAGAATTAAAATTTTCCGCAGTAATATTAGAATTACACTTTAAACAATTCATAAAAGCACTCTAAAAGTAGTAAAAATTAATATAGTCATTTTAATTCATTTGCTCCTAAATATGCAAAGAAACCCAATATCCCATATTTTTCATCACAGAAAAACTTTTTTATAAATCTAAAATCGGAGTTTCCCCTTCTGGAAATACACAATACATCTCCTGTGCACTTTCTTGAAAGTCATTTGCTATATTTTCCTTATGATAAGCTAAAAGACTGTTCCATTCCTTAAGCAAAATTTCTTTACACTTCTCTTCAAAAGGAACTTTAATGTCATGCTGACATTCTATTCCTGTCATACCACCAGC
>UOGJ01000001.1_pt1 | contig 12875 bp, 8 predicted proteins | sample 1989031 | NCBI WGS metagenome assembly UOGJ01 (sample SAMEA4712195, study PRJEB27164) | hydrothermal vent metagenome | biome: marine basaltic hydrothermal vent biome; feature: marine hydrothermal vent; material: mineral | place: Pacific Ocean | collected 2011-06-14/2011-07-23 | depth 1719 m | reverse complement strand
AGGACAATTTTGCGGATTATGAGATGGTTACGTCACCTCAGGTGGATGTGATGGAGGCTAAATGGGTTCTTGAGAAAAGACATAATAGTCAAATGGCCAAATCCAGATTGGCGTTAAACTTAGGGGTTAAACTACCCTCATCTGATGGAGTTAATTATTTAGGCTATGATCAGAGGTATTTATTATCCGGGGAGTTTAGTGGTGGAGAGGATATAAAATTAGATAAGAGTTGGGGTGAGCAGTTTAAACAGTTTAATGACGTGAATAATATGGCGGGTTCTAATAAATTTAGATTGCCGTTAAATTTTTCTTTTCCTAAAAACCCTGTTGATGGATTAGAAGCATTGAAATTAAGGGTTCGGTTGTTAAGTGGAATAAATTTAAAGCGTGTTGATTTGGGTCTATTAGTTTCTAACCAAACTTATGAAGCAGGCCCATTTGTTTTGACAATAAAAAATTTATCAAACAATACATTGAGTTTAGAAGTTCGAGGACCGATGAGGCAATTGCAAAATTATTTTATTAAAACACGGAGGGGTAATGTCTTTCCGATAAAGTCTTCGAATTCATCAAATTTAGATGATCGTGGAACGGTGGGTTTTTGGGAAAATTATCCTTTAGAGGGGGCAGGGTTAATCATTGAATTTTATGAATCATCGAAACCTGTATGGTTAGATTTAGAAACGGATAAAATGAGTTTAACATTGGAAAAAATGAAGACAAAAAAAGAAAGTAGCCATGAGAATTTATTTATACAGCTTTTTCCTCAATATCAAAATGTGAGTGTCCCTGAGAATATTTATGAAAGTAAAGAGGCCTTTGAACGCTACTGGGATGTTCTTGAGGATGAACAGTTAATTCCAGCGATATTAAAGGTGTCTTACGATGTTAAGCGGCTTAAAGGAAATGGTTACAGCCAAATATATTCCTGGTATCAAACATCTCTTGGAAAAAAATTAAAAGAAAGAAACATTAATCATAAAGAGTTGGTGGAAACAATGTTTCAATTATTTTTGAATATGCCGGATCAAAATAGTAATACATTTATATTGCATTTTTTATCTAATTCTAAGGCAGGTTTTTTAGAAATGATTCGTGATAAAGCTTTACAGGCTGTGAAAGATAAAAAATTACGTAATGGAATTGATTCTGTTTTTAAAGGCCCTTTAAGTGAAGAAGAACGAAAAGTGTTTCACGAGGTATTTGAAAGATCTGATTATTGGGTGGAGAGAGTAGAGATTTTTAAATTATTGACCAAAGGCGAGCAAGGTGATTTGATTTTTGCTCAACGTGTATTAAGAGAAGAAAATGGGAGTAATAGTTTTGTGCGTCAACATGCCTTTGAAGTTTTATTAGATAAAAAACTTGATATTAATACCGCATTTATTAAATCGTATATTTTAGATTCCAGGTTTGATTGGATGGATTTACAGAAGATTAGTCAGAGAGTAGGAGGCTCTCATACGCAAGGACAAATTTCCAAGAGGAAATTGGTGCAATTATTAATGCCAATAAGAAGTATTCTTGAAGATTTGGCAGAAAATAAAAGTGGTTTTATGGGGCAGGAAGCTAAGAAAATTTTGGAGGCAATGGATTGAATTCAGGATTGATAAAATTAGTTTAAAGAAAACATAATGTGGGATTGTAAACACAAAATTGGTAGGGATCATTGTCGTCTGAGGAAAACACCGTGTTTTCCCGGAGGAAAGCTCTGTGTTTTAGAAGGGAAATATGAATTTCCTTTACGCAATCAACTGGATGAATTGCAAGAGGCAAAAGGTTCTTTCAATAAAATGTGTAAAAAAAATAATAAATAATGCGAACACTATGATAAACAAAATTAAAAATGAAATTCCTGCATCAACACGGTTTCAGGTTGATGGAAAAATGCCGAAATATTGGCCACCAAAACCAAGCCGGTTTCTAAAGGGTTTTTTGAAGAAATTTGACGATTATTATTCAAAAGAACATTGGGATATTAATGATGTTGAAATTATGGGAGTAAAAGAGGTTTTTTCTAAATTTGGCCCTAAAGATAGTATCTTAATTACGCCGAACCATAGTCATGAAGGAGATCCCCATGTTTTATTGGAATTAAGTAAGGAAGTTCAACGTCAAATTTATTTTATGGCCGCATGGCAGACTTTTTTAGGACATGGAGGCATTGATGGATGGTTTTTACAAAAAATGGGATGTTTTAGTGTGGATAGAGAAGGAAATGATCGTAAGGCAATTAAAGAAGCTATTAATTTATTAACGACTCAGCAGATGCTGGTTATTTTTCCTGAAGGTGAAATTCACCGTTTAAATGGACGGTTGCAACCTTTACTGGAAGGCGTCGCTTTCATGGCTTTAAATGCACAGCAAAGGTTAAGCAAAGAAGGAGAGGGAAGTGTCTGGATTTTACCTACGTTTATTAAATATGAAATGGTTGGAGGTGTAGAAGATAAAGCACGTGAGATGTTGAAAGAATGTGAAGATTTTGTGCATGGATACAAATATCCAATAAATGTATCTTTAGAAGAAAGAATTTATTGTTTTGGGAAAAAGTTACTTTCAATTAAGGAAAAAGAATTGTTTGGGAATGATTTTGAAAAAAAAGAAGATTTATCAGATCGTATTGCACAGGATATTGATTTAATTCTTTCTAAAATAGAACAAGAATATTTTCAAAAAACATTTTCTGATGATGTTCCGGTGCGCGTCAAAAATTTAAGAAAAAAGTTATTAGATTTATGGACAGATGAAGGGCAGAGTGAAAAAGTTGGTCAAAAGGCGGTTGAAGCTCTTGATCAAGTGCAGGTTGCCTTGCAACTTTTTAGTTATCCAGGAGATTATGTGAGAGAAGATCCAACACTTGAAAGAATGTGTGAAACCATTGAAAAATTCAGAGAGGATCTTTTTGGAAGTAGAAAAAACATAGCCAAACGTAACGCCCATTTAATTTTTTCTGAACCAATGAATATGAAGCAGTGGTGTGGTGATTCAAAAAAGAAAGCTATGGCAAAAATTACAGGGAATATTGAAAAGGCTATTAATAATTTGAGAAAAAAATGACTATTATTATAGGGCTTTAATTTCAAGGATAATAAAATGAATTTATTAATTACTGGTGCGACAGGATTTATTGGTTCTGCTCTCTGCTTCCGTTTATTGGAAGATAAACATAATATCGTAGCGTTAAGTAGATACCCGGAGTCAATCAAAGAACCAATTAGGGGTATTAGCAATTTAAAACAGTTAAAGGGCGATGTTGTTTTTGATGTTGTAGTTAATTTAGCAGGGGAACCTATTGCTGATAAACGATGGAGCAAACAACAAAAACAACGTATTTCCAACAGCCGTCTTGATTCAACGCAAAAACTTATTTCATATTTTAAAACCTTAAAACACAAACCTAAATTATTCATTAGCGGTTCTGCCATTGGTTATTACGGTATTAATAAAACAGATGATATTATTGATGAAACGGCATCTGGAGATGAGAGTTTTTCTAGTCAATTGTGCCAACAATGGGAAGCAGCTGCTTTGCAGGCGCAAACACTTGGAATCCGTACGTGTTTATTGCGTACAGGAATTGTGTTAGGGAAAGGTGGCGGAGCATTAAAAAAAATGTTATTCCCTTTTAAAATAGGTTTAGGGGGAAAAATCGGTGAGGGTAAACAATGGATGTCCTGGATTCATTTAGATGACTTGGTTGGTATTATTTTATACTGTATTAATCAAGAAAATTTAACCGGTCCTATTAATGGCACATCACCTAATCCTGTAACAAATCAGGAATTCACAAAAATCCTTGGTAAAATTCTAAAACGTCCAACACTTTTACCGATGCCTAAGATAATTGTAAAATTATTAATGGGTCAAATGGGGGAAGAATTATTATTAACCGGAAAAAAAATATTACCAATAAAAGCTTTGGATGCTGGTTATAAATTTCAATATGAAAAATTAGAGAACGCTTTATTGAGTGAAATTTCAAATTATAGATAAGATTATTTTGGATTCCTTAAACAAAGAATTGATTTAATTCAATTTTCAAAATTTAACCCCTTTTTTAACTCCTTTTCTTACCCTATTTTAAAATTAATCATGAACTCAACAAAAAAAAATAAGTTCAAAAAAAATAGTTGGTTATTATTGTTGATCATTGGTATCAATCTTATCGTTTACTTCCCTGCTTTAAAGCATTTGCCTCGAAGCGATCAGTTTATTTTTTTAATTGAAACGATTGAAAAAGAGGGGTTGAGAGAATTAATAGAACATACGTATTCTTATGCACGAACACGCCATTTTGGAAAAGGAGATGAAAAACTATTTAAGCCTATTTATTTTGTTATTTTATCTTTTGAGAAGTGGCTTTATGGTTTTAAATTTTTTTATTGGCAATTAACAAGTCTTTGTCTTCACATTTTGGTTGTTTGGCAGCTGTATAAGATTCTTATGTTTATTCACCCCAATCGTCTAGCGGGACTTCTTGCTGTAAGCTTTTCTGTGCTTCATATTTCTCAAGAAATGGTTGTCTATGATCATATGGCCCCTTATTTAATATTTATGGTTCTGTTATTAAAAGCTGTGCAGTATTTGGGGCGTTTTATTCAGCAAGGGCAGATGGATAAGGCTTTGTTTTTTAAAATGTTAGCATATTTGTCCATTGCCTGTTTTATTCATGAATATGCTATGGTCTGTATTGTGATAATAGCAACTGCTTTATGTATAGATAGGATTTTTTTCTTAAAAAAGAAAAATTATCAAAATTGCGTGAATATTTTTTGGCTTTTTGTGCCAATAATTGTCTATGTATTGTGGTCTGTAACCGACTATTTATCTAAGGTAGGCGCATTTTCATTGGAACTATCTAACCATCAAACCTCTATTCCTATCATAATTACGATTTTTAAATTTTTTATTCTTTCTATTGTTACTCCGATTATTCCAGCCTTTTTAGATATGAAATTCAATGCCCGTATTTCTACAAAAGCATTTAATTTAGAAAATATTATGGGGAATTTTAATCCTCAAAATTTTTGGTCAAATTTGAATATGCTGCTTGTGATAATTTTTGTTTTTTGGTTGTTCTTTTTTTTAAAAAAGATTATTCAGAAGTTTTTTCAAGAGAAAGGATCCCTTCATATTGAATTAGAAAATAATTTTCATAAAGGTCAAATATGTGTTGGCATAATAAGCTTCTTTTTTAGTTTTGCCTACATTTGTATGATGACTTTTGGTCGTTTTATGGAGCTGGGAATAGAGTATCTACAGATTAATTTATATTATTTTTATACGATCATTCTTTTTAATATTATTTTTTTCTATTGTTTTTACTGCTGGGTCGAAGGTGATAAAAAGAAAAAAAATTTCAATAAGCAGTTCGTAGTGGTGATTTTTTCTTTATTGATTGTCTTAAATGGATTTTACATATATCGATTGAATGTAAAAATGATGCGAGCTGTTTCCGGATTAAATGAAATGCTTAAAGCAGAAATATCTCCAAAGAAGTATTATTTGTCTCATAAATATGTAACTTCAGGGGTTATGGAAATGGGAAGGAACGATTATGATTCAGCATTTTCTTATTTTGATCAGGCCTTGAAGGTTAATTCAAAATCACACGAAGCACATATGATGAAAGGAATCGCGTTTGTTGATAGGAAAAAATATGAACACGCCATTATTGAATTTAAAAAAAGTTTAATGATTAATTCAATGTATCCCGAGATTTATTACAACTTAGGGATTGCTTACATGGAACAAAAAAAATTTAATCTTGCTGTTAAAAATTTTTCAAAGACAATACAGCTTAATCCTGATTTTAAAAATGCCTATCTTAATCGGGCTAATATTTACTGTTTGTATGGGCAGTATGCGCGAGCAATTGAGGATTACACAAAAGTTATTGAAATTGCACCTAAAGATCCAAGGGGGTATTACAATCGTGCGATGACCTACCAGGATATGGGAAAAATGCAATATGCATTAAAGGATGCATCAAAAGCAAAATCTTTAGGGTTCGCTGAGGCGGAAGTTTATTTTGAAGAGCTTAAAAAATTAGTTGATGACCTATAATGAACTGTATGAAATTCAAGGATAATTTAAAAATAAAAAAATACATTGACAAGTCAATAGTTGAATGGTAATCTTTTTTTAAACGAAAGGAGGAATACGTGTTGGACTTAGATCAATATGGCATTAGTAAAGAGTGGAATCCGCAAGAAGAGATTGTGTATTGTACGGCTCTTATGTACAACAAGGTGAGTAGTTCTATCGCTAATTATTTAAAAGACTACAACTTAACCGTTGGTAAATTTAATATTTTATTTGCTTTAAAAAATCATGGAGGTATTGATGGGATTAAGCAAGTAGAGGTCAGTAAGCATTTAATTGTGACGCCTTCCAATATGACTAAAATGATTGATAAGTTAGAGAAGGAAGGGATGGTTACACGTTCAGCATTAGAAGGAGATCGTAGGGTTAATATTGTGAAGATTACAGAAAAGGCCTTGGATTTATTAAAAAATATTTGGGATGGATACAATGAGGTTATTCAGAATTCTGTAAAAGATTTAACAATATCACAGCAAAAACAATTAGCAGGGTTATTAAAGAATTGGTTTAGTAAAGCTTAATAATCCTTTTTTTTAAATATATAGTTAACTGTTCAACTATTAATCAGTACACAATAAAGGAGAGTGTTATGAAATTAGCAGGGAATATTAAATCAAAAGGTGTTTTTATGGGGGTATGTTTGATGTTGTTTGGGTTTGTAAATTCTGTGAGTGCGGCAGGTTTATTGACACCAAAAAATTCAGGTTTTTCAGAATTGGATATTAAGGAACATCATGTGAACGTGGTTATTGAAGATGGTTATGCGATCACAACGATTGACCAGACTTTTTTTAATCCCAATGGGAAGGATTTAGAGGCCATATATTCTTTTCCTGTTCCGGATAAAGCCGCGGTATCTGAGTTTACAATGTGGATTGATGGAAAGCCGATTAATGGGGAAGTATTAGAGAAGAAAAAGGCACGAGAAATTTATGAAGATCAAAAAACAAAAAATAAAAATACAGGTATTACAGAAAAAAATGGATACAAGATTTTTGAAATCTCTGTCTTTCCTGTACGTTCCAAAGGAGAAACAAAAATCCGTTTTAGTTATTATCAACCTGCACATGTCGATATGGGTATTGGACGATATCTTTATCCACTAGAAGATGGCGGAGTCGATGAGGAAGCTTTGGCTTTTTGGACAAGTAATGAAAAGGTCACAGGACGTTTTAGCTTTAATGCGGTTATTCGTTCAGGATATCCTATTGCTAATGTGCGTTTACCAAATCATGCTAACGCAGAGATTACACAAAATGACGATGAATGGTATATCCATATGGATAATGATGCCAGTCAATCGGCAACGTCTTCGACGCAAGACGACGTATTAACACTTAATAATAATGATGTAGAAAAAGAACATGTTCCACTCTATCTCGAAATTAATCAAAGTTTTAAATTGAATAAAGATATTGTTATTTATTATCGCCATGCAGAAAATCTTCCAGGAGCGGTTAATTTTGTCGCGCACAAAGAATCTTCTGCAAAGCGGGGGACGTTTATGATGACGTTGACGCCAGGCATGGATTTACAACCTATTAACAAGGGACGTGACTGGGTTTTTATTTTGGATATTTCCGGTTCTATGAAGGGGAAGTATGCCACTTTAGCCGAGGGGGTTAGTCGGTCTCTTAAAAATTTAAAACCAGAAGATCGATTTCGTATTGTCCTATTTAATAGTCAATCTTCAGAGTTAACAAAAGGGTTTATGAACGCAACTGATAAAAATGTAAAAAAGTACATTGACGCTGTTTCAGCTGTTGAGCCTAATCAAGGGACCAATCTTTATGCGGGATTGAAGTTAGGGCTTAAAAGTTTAGATTCAGATCGTACTTCAAGTCTTATTTTAGTAACGGACGGGGTTGCCAATGTTGGCATAACGCATCAAAAACAATTTTTGAAATTAATAAAAACACATGATGTGCGTTTATTTACTTTTATTATGGGCAATAGTGCTAATCAACCTTTGTTGAAAGCGTTGACGAGAGAGTCTCATGGATTCGCTCTTCATGTATCTAATTCTGACGATATTATTGGAAAAGTCCTGTTGGCACAAAGTAAGGTTAATTTTCAGGCATTGCATGGGGTGAGTGTAAAAATATCCGGAGTGAAGACCTCAGATATTCAACCTAAAAATATCGGTAGTATTTATCGAGGACAACAACTTATTATTTTTGGACATTACTTTGGAAATGGTCCAGTTACTATTATGCTTAAAGGTAAGATTTCTGGAGAGGAAAAAGTTTACACAACGCAATTTGATTTTCCAGAGATAGCGGATGATAATCCAGAAATTGAACGCCTATGGGCCTATGCAACCATCGAACAATTAACACAGGAAATGGAAGATTTTGGAGAAACACCTGATATGAAATCTTCTGTTGTAGATTTAGGCGTGGAATACAGTTTGGTTTCAGATTACACCTCCATGGTTGTTGTTGAAGAGGATGTATTTCAAGAATTAGGAATTGAACAGCGGAATAAGCAAAGATTAGAAAAGGAACAGATTAAACAAGCCGTGAGATCTTCACGTCCCGTAAGAAATACTCGAGTAGATACGAACCAACCCATGTTTTCCGGAAACCGTCCATCGTTTGGCGGAGGTGCCGGAGCATTCGATCCAATATCGTTAATGATTTTTTCTCCGCTATTATGGGGATTAAAATTACGTAAAAAACGAGGAAAAAAATAATGTTTTCGTCATTAGCTAATTACTTTAAGATTTACCCTCCCCTTGAGGGAGGAGGAATCTTTAGGAAGGTTCCATGGATTACTTTAGGATTAAGTGGTATTATGATTGCTTTGTATGGCATGGGACAAAATATGTTTGATTTATTGGTGCTGGATAAAGAAGCTTTAAGGCATGGAGAATTATGGAGATTTTTTACAGGACATTTTGTACATTTTAATTTTGATCATATTTTGTGGGATTTGTTGGCTTTTTTGATTTTAGGAACGGTTATTGAACTTCATCATAGACGCTATTTAATTTTTTCTTTATTAGTCAGTTGCGTTGTTGTTAGTTTATGGATTTGTTTTGGAACAACAATTTCTGCTTATTGCGGCTTATCTGGAGCATTAAGCGGATTGTTAGTAATTGCCGCTATGATTCAATGGAAAAAGTCACATAATAAAATTTTTATTTATGTTGTGTTAGCCACGATTGGAAAAATAATATTTGAGCTGATGACACAACAAACAATTTTTACAAATTTATCATCCAAAGCTGTCCCCACTGCTCACGCGGCAGGATTTGTTGCGGGGTTTATATGTTTATTTTTTGAAAATATTAAAATTAAAAGAGAGAAAATTTATGCAAACAAAATCGAATGACAAAGGGTTTAAGGCATTACTGGCAACGCAATTTTTAGGGGCTTTTAATGACAATGCATTTAAATTTGTGATTGCCGCTTTAGTGGTGGACATGATGGATACTACCGGCAATGGAACGCTTTACTTAGCTTTGTCCGGAGCCGTATTTATTTTACCTTTTTTACTATTTTCAACATTTGCTGGATATCTGGCGGATAAATTGAGTAAGCAAAAAATTATAGTTTTTACCAAAGTATTAGAATTTTTTGTAATGGCTATTGGTTTTTACGCGTTGGTGCAGAATAATATTTTGGCAATGTTAATCGTTTTATTTTTTATGGGACTTCAAAGTGCTTTATTTGGCCCTTCCAAATATGGTATCCTTCCGGAAATTCTTTCCAATAAAGAACTTCCCAATGGAAACGGAATTATTCAAATGTGGACCTATGTCGCGGTTTTATTGGGACAGACGAGTTATGGGGCTTTGATGGATTACACCAATCCGTTTTATTACAAAGCAGCGTATGTGTTTATGTCTGTTTCTCTCCTAGGAATTTTAACAAGTTTATTTATCACAAAGGTTAAACCTTCCGGAGGGAACCGCCCCTTTCGGTTGAATATTGTAGGAGATATCATATCGAATATTAAATGGATTAAAAAAGATAAAGCCATTTTTCTTTCGATGATTGGATTGGCCTATTTTGGTTTTTTAGGGGGAGTATTCCAACCGAATATTTTATTGTATGCACGAAAAGTCATGGGTATTGAACATATACAAACAGGATTTCTCATCTCTGCATTAACAGTTGGTTTGGGTTTAGGGTGTTTTTTGGCAGGACGATTATCTGATCAAAAGGTGGAGCTAGGGTTGGTTCCTCTGGGTGCGATGGGGCTAAGTATTTTTTCTGTTTTACTTGGTTTCACTTCTCATTCCTATTTATTAGCCCTCGGGGTGATGTTTTTATTAGGATTTTCATGTGGGTTTTACATTGTCCCTTTAAATACCTTAATCCAACAAAAAAGTCCTCCAGATCGAAGAGGACAGGTCTTGGCAACCAGCAATGTTTTAACATTTCTTGCCATTTTATTTGGATCCATATTTTTGTATGTTTTACGAGACTTTGTACATTTAAACGCAGCACAAATATTTGTTGTGACAGGGGTACTCACGATTGCAGCGACTCTGTATACATTTTCCATACTGCCTTATGCGTTTGTCCGTTTTGTTATGTGGATGCTGACCCATACGGTGTATCGCATTAAAGTATTAAACCGAAATAATGTTCCGGAAAAAGGAGGTGCGTTACTCGTGAGTAATCATGTTTCCTATATTGACGCGTTGATGCTCATTGTCACCATTGCAAGGCCGATTCGATTTATGGTGTTTAAAGAAATTTATGATATTAAATGGCTCAATCCATTATTTCGATTGGGTAATGCGATTCCCATATCCGGAAAAGAAAATCCTAAAGACGTCATAAAATCTTTACATACGGCACGTGATGCGATTCGTAATGGCGAGTTGGTCTGTATTTATGCCGAAGGGGAGCTGAGTAGAACAGGTAATATGTTGAAGTTTAATCGAGGTTTGGAAAAAATCATGAAGGGTTTGGATAATCCTATTATTCCTGTTCACCTCGATCGTATGTGGGGAAGTATTTTTAGTTATGATCGAGGAAAATATTTTTTCAAAAAACCTCGTGTTATTCCATACCCCATCACTGTAAGTTATGGAAAACCCATTCCCGCGCAATCATCCACATTTACTGTGCGTAATCGTGTTATGGAATTAGGAGCAGATGCCTTTCCTCACCGTTTATCAGATCGATTCACTTTATCCGAAGCATTTTGGAAAGAAGCGCGTAAACACCCCAAATCATTTTGTGTCGCAGATTCGGGTGGTAAATCTTTAAATTATTCTGCCACATTGACAGCATCGGTAGCTTTATCCACGAAGCTTCAATCGTTGGTGGGAGAGTCAAAAAATGTTGGTGTTTTAATTCCACCGTGTGTTGGAGGCGTTTTAGTAAATGTCGCATTATCTATCTTACATAAAATTCCTGTCAATTTAAATTACACCACGTCACCAGAGGCATTCGTATCCATTGTTAATCAGTGTGAAATGAAATGTATTATTACCTCAAAGAAATTTTTAGAAAAAATTAAAATGGAAGTTCCAGGTAAGGTTATTTTTATTGAAGACCTTGTGCCATCCATGACTAAAAAAGATAAAGTTATTGCTTTTATTAAGTCTCTGTTGGCTCCTCGCTGGTTATCTTATCGATTAATTTTTGGATCGCGCAAAATGCGTTGTATGTCAGATTTAGCAACCATTATGTTTACCAGTGGGAGCACAGGAGAGCCCAAAGGGGTTATGCTCACCCATTCAAATATTACATCCAATTTAGATGGATTGTATCAAACGTTTCATGTTGCTAACAACGATGTCATTATGGGAGTTCTGCCTTTTTTTCATTCCTTTGGATTTACAGCGACATTATGGTTTCCATTAATTAGCGGCATGGGCGCAGTGTATCATGTTAATCCATTAGACTCTAAAGTAATCGGAAAATTGGTACAAAAACATAAGGCAACCATTTTAATGAGTACACCTACTTTCTTGAACTCCTACATTCGTCGGTGTACAGAAGAACAATTTCAATCCCTTAAAACGGTAGTCGTTGGAGCGGAAAAACTAAAAGAGCAAGTCGCTTGTGCCTTTAAAGAAAAGTTTGGAATTGATGCGATGGAAGGGTATGGCTGCACGGAACTATCTCCGATTGTTTCAATGAATTTACCGGATTATCAAGAAGATGGTGTGCTTCAAAAGAAATACAAGCCCGGAAAAATAGGTCTTCCTTTGCCGGGGATCGCCATTAAAATTTTAGATCAAAACACCATGGAGCCCGTTGAAGTCAATGCAAGCGGGTTACTTTACATTAAGGGCCCGAATGTTATGAAAGGATATTTGAATCGTGAAGAGTTAACTCAGGCCGTTATTACGGATGGGTGGTACAAAACCGGGGATGTGGCGAATATGGATGAAGATGGATTTTTGACCATTACAGATCGTGTGAGCCGTTTCAGTAAAATTGCCGGAGAAATGGTTCCGCATATTAAGATTGAAGAAAAAATTCATGAATTATTAAATTCCAGTGATCAGGTTTGTATCGTGACGTCCATTCCAGATGATAAAAAAGGAGAAAAGCTCGTCGTTCTCCATCTGGATTCCATTGATGTAAAATCATTAGTCGAACAATTAAAGACAAGCGACCTCCCAAACCTATGGATTCCCGATGCCAAAATGTTTCATGCGATTGAGGAAATTCCTATTTTAGGAACAGGAAAATTGAATTTAGGGAAAGTGAAGGTTATTGCGAAGGAAATATTTGATTAGTAGTTTCTCTCTTTATATTCATTTAGACAAAATTCCAATAATATCAGACATTCCAATT
>UOGJ01000093.1_pt1 | contig 13005 bp, 13 predicted proteins | sample 1989031 | NCBI WGS metagenome assembly UOGJ01 (sample SAMEA4712195, study PRJEB27164) | hydrothermal vent metagenome | biome: marine basaltic hydrothermal vent biome; feature: marine hydrothermal vent; material: mineral | place: Pacific Ocean | collected 2011-06-14/2011-07-23 | depth 1719 m | reverse complement strand
TGTCAAGATTTGTTTTTATTTTTTATAATAGAATTTCCGTCGAATAACCCATCCTTTGAAGTTGACACGCTTTTCCTTTTTCTATATAATCGAAAAACTATACCAATCCCATTAAATAATTGCTCTATTTTAAGGGCATATTTCTCGCAACACCATCGAGAAATGTAAATGGTATTTGGTAATTATTTAATGGAATGGGTATTACTAATACTATATTAATATGTAAAAGGACTGTTAATTATGGAAGTTGATGAAATAAAAAAAATTCGTTTGGAAAAATTACAGAAAATTAAAGAACATAACATTTCACCTTATGGACAAAAATTTACGGGGAGTGAGGCTATTGCTGGTGTTTTAGATAATTTTGTTGAGGAAAAAGAGGTTATTGTGGCGGGGCGGATTATGGCTAATCGTGCGCATGGAAAGGTTGGCTTTGCTGATATTGCTGATCAGACAGGGAAAATACAACTTTTTATAAAGATTAAGGAGCTGAAGGTTAATGATTTGGAAATAATGAAGGTTCTGGATATTGGGGATATCGTCGGTGTTAAAGGAACTCTTTTTGTGACCAAAATGGGGCAGCAGACGGTTCGTGTGAGTGAGATCACGCTGTTGTCTAAATCATTAACAACTTTGCCGGAGAAGTGGCATGGGCTCAAAGATGTGGACATTCGTTATCGTCAGCGGTATGTGGATTTAATTGCCAACACGGATGTACGGGATGTGTTTATTAAGCGCAGTAAGATTGTTTCGTATATTCGATCTTTTTTGGATAAGCAAAATTTTCTTGAGGTTGAAACGCCGATGTTGCAGACATTGGCTGGTGGCGCGCGGGGTAAGCCGTTTACGAGTCATCATAATGCGTATGATTTAGAGGTTTTTATGCGTATCGCGCCGGAGCTTTATTTAAAGCGATTGCTTGTTGGGGGGCTTGAGCGGGTGTATGAAATCAATCGGAATTTTCGTAATGAAGGGGTTTCCACACGGCATAATCCTGAATTTACGATGTTAGAGGTTTATCAATCTTATGGTGATTTTACGGATATGATGAAGTTGACGGAAGATTTGATTAGTCAATTGGCTAAAGATATTACAGGTTCTTATAAAGTAAAGTTTGGGGATAAAGAGATTGATTTTTCTACGCCGTGGGAACGCCGTTCTTTCGCTGGGGTTGTTAAAGAAAAATTTGATATTAACCCGGAAGATGATGTCAATACTATGTTAGAGAAGGTAAAGGCTAAAAAGGCAGGTAAAATTAAAATTGATAAGCTTACCAAATCAGCGGTTATGAAAGTTGTTGAAGATATGCTCGAAGAGGAAGAGATTATTAACCCTGTTTTTTTTACAGATTATTTTACATTCCTTTGTCCTTTAGCTAAAACAAATGAGGATAATCCGTATATTTCCCAGCGGTTTGAATTTTTTATTGCTGGCATGGAGGTGGGAAATGCGTATTCAGAATTGAATGATCCTCAGGAGCAACGGGCACGTTTGTTGGAGGATTTGGATGATGATGTTGAGACAGGAAATCGTTCTATTGACGAAGACTTTATAACGGCACTTGAGTATGGCATGCCGCCGGCAGGAGGGTTGGGTATTGGGATTGATCGTTTGGTTATGTTATTAACAGATTCTCCATCGATACGGGATGTGATTCTTTTTCCATTAATGAAACCGGAACAAAAATAATATGCGTTACGAAAATTGGATTAGTTATCGGTATTTGAAGGCAAGCAAAGGTGGTTTTTTGACATTTTTAAATGTTATATCCATTGCTGGAGTGGCTATTGGGGTGGCGGCTTTGATTGTGGTGCTTGGTGTGATGACAGGCTTTGGTAATAATCTGCGTGAAAAAATTATTGGCACAACACCGCATATCATGATTGAGAAAGAAACAGGTATTCAAGATTTCGATGAGGTGATCAAGCAGGTTTATGGTGTACATGGTGTTGAAGCGGCTTCTGCGTATGTTCAGGGAAATGTGTTTCTGGAAAGTTCAGGGCAAGCGTTAGGGCTTATGGTTCGAGGGATTGTCCCTGCCGTTGAGCAAAATGTTACAAAAGTAAAAAAATATTTAATCAAGGGACAATTAGGTGATTTAAAGGAAGATGGAGTTGTTATTGGTAAGGAGCTAGCCCGTTATTTTGGTTATAACATTGGGGATAGCATAACACTGATTTCACCTGGATCAGGGGTTTCCGGTCAGGGGTGGAGATATCATTTAAAAATTGTTGGGATTTTTCATACGGGTATGGCTGAGTATGATATGAATTTGGTTTTAACAACTTTATCTAAAGCACAGCAGATTTTTGGATTGTCCACAGATATTGTCACAGGGGTTGGGGTAAAACTTGAAGAAGCTTACCATGCTAATGAAATCAAAATAAAAATTCATGAAACTATAGGGTATAGTTTTTTAGTTAAAAGTTGGATTGATATTAACCGAAATTTATTTGAGGCCCTATTTTTAGAAAAGTGGGGTTTATTTATTATTTTAACCTTGATGGTTTTAGTGGCTTCCTTTAATATTATTAGTACTTTAATTGTGACGGTGATGAGTAAGGTTCATGATATAGGGATTTTGCAGTCGATAGGTGTTCCCAAAAAATCTATTCGAAAAATTTTTACAGAACAAGGAATTTTTATAGGTTTATTAGGGATATTTTGGGGGGTCGTTAGTGGTGTGGGGATATGTTATATTTTGCAAACGTATATTGAAGTTCCTCAAGAGATTTATTCGATTGATAGAGTCCCTGTTGATCTACAGCTTTTTGATATGGCTGCCATTATTGCCGCGGCATTAATAATTAGCTATTTAGCAACCATTTACCCCGCAGTTAAGGCTTCGAAATTAGAACCCATTGAAGCTTTGAGGTATGAATAAGTGTTAACGGCTAAGAATATTCATAAGTCTTATCATCAGGTGGGTAATGAGCTGAATGTTTTGCAAGGGGTTGATTTAGAAATTAATGAAGGTGAAATGGTTGCGATTGTTGGGCCATCAGGAGCGGGTAAGTCGACGTTATTGCATATTCTTGGAGGATTGGACACTCCGGATAAGGGGTGCGTACGGCTTCAGGGAGATAATATTTATCGGTTAAAAGATTCAGCACGAGCGAAGGTGCGTAATAGACGGATGGGTTTTGTTTTTCAGTTTTATCATTTGTTGCCGGAGTTTACGGCTCTTGAAAATGTAGTGTTGCCTATTCTTATTAAGGAAAATCAGAAAAACCCTAAAAAATTTAAAGATCAGGGAATGGAATTGTTAGCTCAGATGGGAATTGAAGAGCGTGCCAGCCATAAGCCGAAACAGCTTTCTGGTGGTGAACAACAGCGTGTGGCCATTGCCAGAGCGTTAGTAAACCAACCAGATATTATTTTTTGTGATGAACCTACGGGAAACTTGGATTCACACAGTGGGGATGAAATTATTAATTTATTGATGGACTTAAACAAAAAAAATAAGCAAACATTTATCATTGTGACACACGATGAAAGTATCGCCAAACGGTGTCATCGTGTTGTGCATATGAAAGATGGCCGGTTAGAGTAGAAAGGAAGTTTTTATGAAAATTTATTTAAATGGAAAATTTGTTGAAAAAAAGGATGCAAAAGTTTCGGTTTTTGATCATGGGCTTCTCTATGGAGATGGGGCTTTTGAGGGAATTCGATCGTATAGTAGTTTGGTATTTAAGCTTAAAGAGCATGTTGAGCGATTGTATGAAACGCTGCATTCGTTGATGATTCAGCCCTCATTGACTAAGGTTCAGATGGTTAAGGCTATTGTGGATACATTAAAAAAAAATAAGTTAAAAGATGCGTATATTCGTGTTATTGTAACCCGCGGTGAAGGGGATCTGGGGTTAGATCCACGTAAGTGTACAGGCAATGCCAGCATTATTATTATTGCCGATAAAATTACGTTGTATCCTAAGGAACTTTACAATAAAGGTATGGAGATTATTACTGTACCGACGGTGCGCAATAATCCTGAGGCACTTAATCCGCAGCTAAAATCATTGAATTATTTAAATAATGTTTTAGCGAAGATGGAAGCGGGTAATGCGGGTTATTGTGAAGCGATTATGATGGATCATCAGGGTTATGTTGCCGAGTGTACGGGAGATAATATTTTTCTTATTAAAAACGGAGTTCTTTCTACTCCGGCACAGGGGCGATTAAAGGGGATTACGCGGGAAACAGTTTTAAATCTGGCGGCTAAAAGGAAAATGAAGGCACAGGAGTGTTTAATTACACGCCATGAGGTTTATATTGCGGATGAATGTTTTTTGACTGGAACGGCAGCAGAAATTATTCCTGTTGTTAAGGTTGATGGACGTATCATTGGAAGTGGGAAACCAGGAAAAATAACAAAAAATATTATGAAAATATTTGCTGAAGTAACTAAGAAAGACGGAGTGAAATATTAAATATGCAATGTGATCTTTGTGGAAAAAAGAAGGCAACTGTTCATTTAACGGAAATTGTTGATGAACAGATGTCAGAAATGCACTTATGTGAGGGATGTGCCCAAGAAAAAAGTGTGCAGATGGAACAGCAGTTTGGTTTAGCAGATTTATTAGCTGGGTTATCAGATTTTGGAAAGCCAGCAAAGGAAGTAGAAAAAGTTCAGATTAAATGTAGTTATTGCGGAATGGATTATGAAAATTTTCGTAAGTATGGGCGTTTGGGGTGTAGCGTGTGTTATGAATCATTTAAAGGGCATTTAGATACATTGCTTAAGAAAATTCATGGTGCGAATCATCATGTAGGTAAGACCCCTTTAAAAATTCCTCATTCTGCAAAAGAACGTATGGAAACGATGCAGGATTTAAAGACTCAGTTACAATCTGCCATTCAAATGGAAGACTTTGAAAAAGCAGCAGAGTTACGGGATTGCATTCGTGATTTAGAAAAAAATAAGTAGATCCAAGGATTTACCCGTTTAAACATTATAGGAATATAAAATATGAACCCTAGTGATTTTATTAATCAATCCGGTGAGTGGTTAAAAGGTACAGGAGCTTTTTCGAATATTGTTATGTCTTCTCGTATACGGCTTGCCCGTAATCTTTCCGAAAAGCTTTTCCCTAATAAAGCTAAGAAAAAGGAATTGAACGAAATTTTAGAAAGTATTAAGGCTGCGGTTAATCAGATAGATCTTTTAAAGAACGTTTTTTTCTTTCGTATCAGTGAGTTAGACAATGTTGACAAACAATTGCTTATTGAACGCCATTTAATGAGCCATGAGCATGCAACCGCTCCTGAGGGTAAGGCAGTGGTTGTTTCTAAAGAAGAAGATTTGTCTGTTATGATTAATGAAGAGGACCATTTGCGTATTCAGGTCATGCAGTCAGGATTTAATTTAGATGAGACATGGGATATTGCCAATAGGATTGATGATGGTTTATCACAAATTTTAGATTTTGCTTACTCCCTTCATTGGGGGTATTTAACATCATGTCCGACGAATACAGGGACAGCGATGCGTGGTTCGGTGATGATGCATTTACCTGCTTTAGTGATGACAAAGCAGATTAATAAAGTCCTTAACGCGATATCCAAACTTAATTTTGCCTCACGTGGATTTTATGGAGAAGGGACACAGGCGACGGGAAATTTTTATCAAATTTCTAATCAGGTTTCTATGGGTGCCAGTGAACAGGATGTCCTTCAGAATATTAACGGCCTTATTCGTCAGGTGATTGAACAGGAAGAACAAGCGCGTCAAGCATTGCTTTTACAAAATCGGCCGATGTTAGAGGACAAAATTTTTCGTTCTTATGGAGTTTTAAAGAACGCGCATATTATTTCAAGTCAAGAGACTGTAGAGCTTTTATCCATGGTTCGCTTGGGGCTTGATTTGGAAATTCTAAAAGGAATTGACCGGCAGTCGATTAATGAATTGTTTATTATGATTCAGCCGGCGCATTTACAGCGATTAGAAGGAAAAAAATTATCAGCTGGGGATCGTGATACAAAACGCGCCAGTCTTATTAGAGAGAAATTAGGAGGATAGAACTCATGTTTAATAGATTTACAGAAAGAGCCAGAAAAGTTATCGTTTACGCTAAAGAAGAAGCGAGGCGGTTTAATCATGATTATATAGGAACTGAACATCTTTTGTTAGGGTTGGTTCGTGAGGGGGAAGGGGTTGCTTCCGCAGTTTTACAAAAGCTAGGATTAGATTTAGAAACGATTCGTATTGAAGTTGAAAAGTTGGTTCAGCCCGGACCGCAGACACAAGTTTTGGGGGATATCCCATTCACCCCAAGATCTAAAAAAGCACTTGAACTTTCTGCTGAGGAAGCACGCGCGCTTGGTCATAATTATATTGGTACGGAACATCTTTTATTAGGATTGGTCAAAGAAGGTGAAGGCATGGCGTATCGTGTATTGCTTAATTTAGGTTTAGATTTAGGAAAATTACGTAATGAGGTTATGGAGTTGTTAGGTTCAGGTGTTCCTGGATTTGCAGGGCAGGGGGCAGGACAAGGTCAAGGACAGCAAGGGAAGGGAGCTAATAAAACACCAGCGATTGATGCTTATGGGCGCAATTTAAATAAGATGGGAAAAGAAGGAAAACTTGACCCTGTGATTGGAAGAAAGGATGAGATTCAACGTATTTTACAGGTTTTAAGTCGACGCACCAAAAATAATCCTGTTCTTCTGGGAGAGGCTGGGGTTGGAAAAACAGCTATTGTGGAAGGCTTAGCACAAAAGATTATTAATGGAGAAGTTCCGGATATCTTGAGAGATAAAGTTATTGTAGTCCTTGATTTAGCAATGATGGTCGCTGGAACAAAATATCGGGGACAGTTTGAAGAGCGGATTAAGGCGGTTATGGAAGAATTGAAACGTTCCGGAAAAATTATTTTATTTATTGATGAGTTGCATACTCTTGTTGGAGCCGGAGCTGCTGAAGGGGCTATTGATGCGGCGAATATTTTAAAACCTGCCTTAGCACGTGGAGAGATTCAGTGTATTGGGGCGACGACATTGGATGAGTACCGTAAATATATTGAGAAAGACGCGGCATTAGAGCGGCGTTTTCAAACAGTTATGGTTGAACCTCCTTCACCCAGTGAGGCTGTTCAGATTTTAAAAGGGTTACGTGATAAATATGAAGCGCATCATCGTGTGAAATTTTCTGATGAATCTTTAGAAGCGGCGGTGCACTTGTCAGAACGTTATATTTCTGCACGGGCTTTGCCGGATAAAGCAGTAGATATTCTGGATGAAGCAGGCGCACGTGCACGATTAGAGGCGATGGTTGTTCCAAGTGGATTGAAGGAACTAGAGGAAGAAATTGAGAATCTAAAAAAAGAAAAGGAATCGCATATTAAGAGTCAAGATTTTGAAAAGGCCGCGCAGATGCGTGATAAAGAACGAGAAACGCGGGCTAAGTTAGAAAAAGTTAAAAAAGAGTGGGCGCAAGAACGTGATAAGGCGACGATGACTTTAGGTTATGAGGACATGGCCCGTGTAGTTTCCCAGTGGACAAAAATTCCATTGATTCGATTAGAAGAGAAAGAAACACAAAAGTTGTTAAAGATGGAAGAAAAAATGAAAGGTTGTGTTATTGGTCAAGAAGAGGCTATTAGCGTGATCGCGCGTGCTATTCGACGATCACGGGCAGGGATTAAAGATCCTAAACGTCCTATTGGATCATTTGTTTTTCTTGGTCCAACAGGAGTCGGTAAAACATTGTTGGCACAGGAATTAACAGAATTTATGTTTGGCAGTAAGGACGCTTTAATTCAGATTGATATGTCTGAATACATGGATAAGTTTAATGTTTCTCGTTTGATTGGGGCGCCTCCAGGGTATGTGGGGTATGAAGAGGGCGGGCAGTTGACAGAGAAAGTTCGACGTAAACCGTACTCCGTTGTGTTATTAGATGAGATTGAAAAGGCGCATCCAGATGTTTTTAATTTATTGCTTCAGGTTTTTGAAGAGGGGAGATTAACTGATAGTCTGGGAAGAAAGATAGATTTTCGTAATACAATTATTTTGATGACCTCTAATGTTGGGGCAGATATGTTGCGCAAACAAGGATCTCTTGGATTTATTACGCCTAAAGAAGAGATGAGTTATGAGCACATGAAGGGGCAGTTATTGGAAGAGGTTAAAAAGTCCTTTAAACCGGAATTTCTTAACCGTGTGGACGATATTATTGTTTTTAAATCTTTATCAAAGGAAAACCTTTATGATATTGTTCAGCTTGAGATTAAAGGTGTTTTGGGTCGTTTGAAGGATAAGGAAATAGATGTTGAGCTTTCAAAGGATGCGATTGAGTTATTTATCGAAAAAGGGTTTGATCCTGTTTATGGTGCAAGACCTTTGAAGCGTACAATTCAACGTCTTTTAGAAGATCCGTTAGCTGAAAATATTATTTCGGGAAAGTATAAGGAAGGGAGTAAAATAAAAGTAGGGAGAAAAGGAGAGGAGCTGGCGTTTAAATAGCTTGATGAATATGCGTGAAAAATAAACTTCTCTTACTTGTTTTTTTACTTTTGTTTACAAGGGTTGGTTTTGCTAAAACCATTGTTACATACCAAGGTCAGATTGATTTTACACAAAATCAGTTTGACCTTGTTTTTAATATAGGGGAGCAACCACCATTTGTATTTAAGGTACAAAAGAAATCTATGCATAAGTATATGTTATCTCTTGATGTTGATCATTTCAAAACAGCTTTGTGGGACATTTCAAGCAAAATTTCAATTGACTTTGAGTTAGGGCAGCAAAGTTTTTTTGGTAATTTACGGAGTCAGTATTCCCTTATTGATTATAAACCAATTCGGGAGTTGGCAAGTTCTTTTGAAGTTAAAGATAATTATCTTTATATCACAGCATTATCCTTTGGCGATGTTTCGACTGAAGGAGGAATAGGACTTAAAGCACCGTATTCTTTAAATATGATATTTCATCTTTATGATATGCCAATGAAAAATTTTCTTGGATTTTGGATGCAAAAAAAAACAGTGGAAGCAGAAGGGCATGTTTCGGGAAAAATTAAAGTTTCAGGTGATTTGGCGGGAATCAGTCTTAAGGGGGATTTAAGCAGTTTTAATGGGGAGATTGAAAAATTAAAATATGACAGTGTTTACTTAAATGCTGAGGGAATTTATCCAAAATTGTATGTGGCCGATTCAAAGCTTTCTGAAAAAGAAGGGTTAACTTTTATGTTAGAAGGTGTTGTTAATTTAGCCGATAAGAAGAATTTTAAGAAACAGATTAAGGCATTGAAACTTTCCCCGGTTGTGAAGGATTCAAGTTCGAAGACAGAGTGGACGATTATACGTAAGAAAGATGAAGAGGCGGGGTCTGTTGAAACGAATTATTTTTTGCGTAAAGAAAAAAGATTAGACCCTTCTATGCATGAAGGGGTGGGAGTCTTGGGTGTAGAAAAGAAAATGACATTTTAATCATGAAAACAAAAACATTATTTGTTTGTCAAAACTGTGGTGCGCAAACACCGCGGTGGGCTGGGAAATGTGCGGGGTGTGGGAATTGGAATTCTCTTGTTGAAGAAGAGGTGATGCCTTCGTCGAATAAAAAAAGTAAGTCTATTTTTAAAGATGCTCCGGTTTTATTGACAGAAGTTTTAGAGGTAGATGAACACCGATCGAGAACGGATATTGGTGAATTGGATCGTGTTTTAGGCGGTGGGATTGTTTCTGGTTCTGTGATATTAATTGGGGGAGATCCCGGCATTGGAAAGTCAACATTATCATTACAAATAGGGTGTGCTTTAGGATTGAAAGGGCAGAAGGTATTGTATGTGAGTGGGGAGGAGTCTGTGCAGCAAACACGTATGCGGGCGCAGCGTTTAAATCCTCAGGAAAATAAAGGGCTTTATGTTGTCAACCAGGTTGATTTAAATGTCATTTTAGAATACATTAAAAAAATGAAGCCGGATGTAGTGGTGATTGATTCTATCCAGGTAATTTATAGTGCAGAGGTGGCGTCTTCGCCAGGAAGTGTGAGTCAAGTCAGAGAATGCGCGGCTATTTTAACCCATTTGGCCAAGGCAAAAGGTATTTCTCTTTTTATTATTGGGCACGTTACGAAAGATGGCATGTTAGCGGGTCCACGTGTTTTAGAACATATTGTAGACACAGTTCTTTATTTTGAAGGGGAGAGGTACTCCACTTATCGTATTTTACGCGCGGTTAAAAATCGGTTTGGTTCAACAAATGAAATTGGTGTTTTTGAAATGGCCGCAGAAGGTTTGTTAGAAGTATCCAATCCTTCGGAGATATTTTTATCGGAGCGGCCACAGGGAACATCGGGCTCCGTCGTGGTTCCTATCATGGAAGGAACACGTCCATTTTTGGTTGAGATTCAGAGTTTGGTGAGTCGCGCGAGTTTTGGTTCGGTGCGGCAGAAGGCGCAAGGGTTTGACGCAAATCGATTGGCCTTGCTTATTGCTGTCTTAGAGAAAAAGTTGAATTTGAATTTACAGGATCAGGATGTTTTTTTAAATGTGGTGGGTGGTGTTAAGGTGATGGATCCTGCGGCAGATTTAGCTGTGGTCGTTGCGATTGCCTCAGTTTTTTTAGATAAGCCAGTAGCTTTTGATACGGTTATTCTCGGAGAGGTTGGGTTATCTTCTGAGGTCAGAAGTGTTGGACAGATTGCCACGAGGATTAAAGAAGCAGAAAAACTTGGATTTAAGAAGGGGATTATTCCAAAGAATAATTTAAAAGCAAAACAAAATTTAGGAAATAAAAATATTGAGATTATTCCTGTGGATACGGTAAAAGAAGTATTGGAGATTTTACAATGACATTATCTTTTTTGCGTGTTTTTTTTATTATTGGAAGTGGTTTAGTAGGGCATTATGTTGGATCACTTTTGCAAGACCCTAACTTGGGGTGGATGATTGGATGTTTGGTAGGGTTGGTTATTATTTTTCTGGAACAGCGAGTGCATCATGTTTCTTTGCGTGGATTATCGAGTATGGTGTTTGGGTTGATTCTCGGTGTGGTTATGGCCAAGCTCATGTCGGATATTATTTCTTTGATTCCTTTAGGAGAATTTTTTCATTCTGTTTCAAGGGTTGTTTTAACACTCATTTTTTCGTACCTGGGTGCGGTGTTGGCTTTGAGGGGAAAAGATGAATTTAATGTAATTATTCCGTATGTTCGTTTTAAACGACAAGATATAAAAGAGGGTATTATTCTTTTAGATACGAGTGTGATTATTGATGGCCGTGTGAGGGATATTTATAAAATTAATTTTTTAAATGGGCGTTTAGTAGTGCCTCGTTTTGTATTAGAGGAACTTCAGCAGTTGGCAGATTCTTCCAATGATAATAAACGTCAAAAAGGACGTCGAGGGATGGAGTTATTGCGTGAGATGCAAAAGGATACACAGGTGGATATCCGTATTCATGAAGATGATTTAATAGAGGAAGAGGAAGTTGATGCACGGTTAATACATTTATCCAAAATGATGGACGCACGGCTTTGTACAACAGATTTTAACCTAGGGCGCATTGCCGGGATTCAGGGTATTGAAGTATTAAATATTCATGAGTTAAGCAATATGCTTAAACCTGTGACCTCCTCGGGTGAGCAGTTGCAGATTAAGTTAGTTAAAAAGGGTAGAGAATCTGGGCAGGCGGTTGGTTATTTGGAAGATGGGACTATGGTTGTTGTAGCGGAGGCGGAAAGTGAAGTAGGAAAGGATGTGAATGTAACCGTAACTTCTGTACTACAGACACAGGCTGGAAAGATGGTGTTTGGAAAATTATGAAAGTACAAGCAATTGTTGTTGCCGCAGGATCAGGAACACGTTTAAAAGCAAGTGTTCCGAAACCTTTAGTCCTTATTACGGGAAAGCCCATTCTTGTTTATACATTAGAAATTTTTCAAAAGAGCGCGTTGATTGAAGGTGTTATTTTAGTTGTACCAAGTGATTATATTGTTGATTTTAAACAGGTCGTTGAACAATATCCATTGGACAAGGTTGTAAAGATTGTGGTTGGAGGTGCTATGCGGGCTGATTCGGTTTGTAATGGTTTGGGTGCGCTTGATGAGGATACGGATGTTGTTGTGATTCATGATGGCGCAAGGCCTTTGGTCGATCAGGTAATTTTAGAGGATGCTATTCGGCTTGGGGAGAAGCATGAGGCTATAGTGGTTGCTGTTCCGGTTAAGCCTACGATTAAAAGAGTGGATATCAAAGAGATGGTGGTTGAAGCGACGATTGATCGTAAGATGTTGTGGGAAATTCAAACACCTCAGGTGTTTCAAAAAGAAGTTATTCTTGCCGCGCATCGTCAAGCTGATAGTCGTGAGGCTACGGATGATGCCTTTCTTGTTGAGCAGATGGGACAAAAAGTTAAAGTTTTGCAAGGGGATTATAGAAATATAAAAATTACAACACAGGAAGATTTGATTGTGGCTGAGGTGTTGTTGTATGAAAAGGATCAATAGGAATCTGCCGAGCGAGGATAGTAGGAAAAGAGTTGAAAAATGAGACTTAATTTAATTGCGGTTATTCGACAGCATCAAGGAATTTCGGAAAAGAAGCAGATATCTGAATATACCTTGCTAGAAAAAAATCTCGGTATTACTGGAGATGATGGCGAAGAATTACTAGAAGAAATAGAAAAACAATTTTTAGTCTCATTTATAGGTAAAGATGGTACTCTAAGAGATAGTTTCGAGTTAGATAAAAATCAATACATATTTCATAGTGAAGGTTTTAATCTATTTGAATATTTTTTATCATTATTTGGAAAAGAATCAGAAAAAGTAGAGTCAATTACTGTAGGCCAGCTTTATGAAGCAGTACTTAGAGCAACCAGAACATGAACTGGATGAAAAAAAAGGAGAAGGGTCAGGTTTTTATTTTTGCGTTTCAATATTTTTTCACGACGCCGCCAAGGGTTTAAAACATGGTAGTATGCATTTTTATATTTTATTGGTAGTAGTCTTGGTATAATAGAGATGGCATATCATGAAAAGACTCAAATGCAATAATAAAGAC
>UOGJ01000089.1_pt1 | contig 13078 bp, 13 predicted proteins | sample 1989031 | NCBI WGS metagenome assembly UOGJ01 (sample SAMEA4712195, study PRJEB27164) | hydrothermal vent metagenome | biome: marine basaltic hydrothermal vent biome; feature: marine hydrothermal vent; material: mineral | place: Pacific Ocean | collected 2011-06-14/2011-07-23 | depth 1719 m | reverse complement strand
TAACCATAAGGCCTCCATTTTTCGTTGGACGCGCGGATGAGGGTGATGATAACGTTCATAACTTAACAGTTCTTTTTCTTTTTCAGTAAAATTAAATTTTATCATGGCGGCTCCTTGCTTTGATAAATTTATTAAGGTTACTGAAAATTTTATAAATTTAAAGTTTATGTGTCCAGTAAAAAAACATTATTTGTCACCTAAGCGAGTATACCAATCCTTTTACTGTAAATAAGACAACGGATTCTATAACACATGGATGGTCTAAAATTATGTTTAAGCAAACATTAAGCTCAAATCCAGTTGTGTTTGCTGGCATAGAAACTTTTGATGGAGGGGATACGGCAGGAATACGAATGCGAAATCTTAGTTCTACTAGTGTAGAAGTCAGGATAGAAGAAGAGCAGTCTGAAGATTCTGAAACGGCACACACTACAGAAGTCGTTGGATTTTTTGCTTTAGAAAGTGGAGCAATATTAGACAATCAAGGCTCCCTTATTGGTGAAGCAGGATTGACCTCTTCTGGTCAAATTAATAACGGAAGCTGGAAGACGATAACATTAAGTAAAGATTACAATAGTCCCGTGGTAATAATGAATATTTTAACTGCTAATGGCTATGAACAAAGCCATATACGTTTGCGTAATGTAAAGGCTAATTCATTTCAATATCAAATTGAAGAATGGGATTATCTTGATCAAGCACATGGAGAAGAACTTATATCTTATTTAGTGATTGAGGAAGGGGTTCATTCTTTAAATGATGGCCGAAAGATTCAAGTAGGAGTTGTTGGAAATAATCAAAAATGGAAAACCGTTACATTTCCAGAAATTTTTGGGAGGATTCCAGTAACGCTAAGTCAATCACAAACTTATAATGGAGGACAAGCAATAGTAACCCGCCAAAAAAATGTAAGTAGTTCAAAATTTGATGTAAGGCTACAGGAAGAGGAGGGTAATGATGGGTTTCATTGGCAAGAAACTATTGGATATGTAGCCATTGAAGTTGATTTATAATGAGTTAATTAAAATAATTTTTAAAAAAAAGGGAGGTTTTATGAGGAATGCAAATCAATTGAAACAACAGTGTAGTATTTTTATTTTTTTATTTTTTTTCTGCGGGTACTCAACCATTGGTATCGGGCATGCAACAGAAAACCCAAAGGTTGATGAATGGAAAGATTCTCATGTATATGTAGATGCTCCATTGGAAGCAAATACAGATGGACCACTTTGGCCACCAAGTGAGGTTATGGATGAAAATGGGGATTTTGTTGTTATCGGAAGTATATTAGAAATTCCTGATGGACAAGGGAATTTTTTCCCAGGACCAAAAAGAGCTGTTATTGTATCCAAAAATGTTGTTCCGCCACTGGATGTTAATGGAAAAGAGGATTTTTCTAATTTGTTTGGAGCTCCCCAACCTATATTACGTGAGTTAGATCTCTCTAGAAATAGTATTGATTTAGATATGGTATTATATTCTCTTTCTTATGGTCCTGTCGTAGGTGATTTTGGTGGGGGACCACGTATTCCTATGGAAGGTGAAAGTGATTATAACCTAAATCCATTTCCACCCGCATGTCCTGAAATATTTCCAACTTCTTCACAAGAAGACTATCGTCGACCATCTTATCCGTTACATGAGGTCCCAATTTGGGGTTTTCAAGGTGATCAGTTTTTGATCGATGCAGAAACAGGTGAACTCGTTTCTAACCCTGAATTACCTCTTGACCAAAGACCTAGAATAGAACCTATTACCTTAAGAGATTGGTTAAAGGCGGGAAGAAGAAGTCGTGTATCAGTGGAGTTGATCGATTATGATGAGGAGAAAGAGGCTTATACAGCAGCTAATTTTGAGTTTCGTCTTAAAAAATTGTTACCTAACTCAGTGTATACGATTTGGGCGATTAGATTAGTCAATATGATTCCACCTGCACCAGGGCAATCGCTGAGTATTCCGGATCCACTTTGTTTTCCAAGTGTCATTACAACTAATAAAAAAGGAAGAGCTAGGTTTGAATGTAAGGTTGAAAATCCATTTCCTAGCCAACAAGGACCTGATGCAATTAAGCGTATTATGACTGTAGCTTTATCTTATCAGAGTTCACATCAAAGTTGGGGAGCTTGTCCTTCACGTTTTGCGGAAGGAGTGGATAACCATCTTCATTTAAGTGTACCAACGGAACATTTTGAAGCACTAGAAACAGAATCGAAATAGAAATATCCTTTTTTTATTGTTTTCTAAGGAAATGAAAAAGAATGAAGTAGTAGAGGTGTGAGCAAAATTACTTGATAGAAAACATTCTTTGCGATATACTTCAATTTCATTTTCACATTATATATTTAATAAAGGAATATTTTATGAAACTAACTGTAAATGCCAAAGAACAAATCATAGATCAAGAAACACTTTCTATCACAGAATTATTGAAAGTGTGTGATGTTGCTCAGCCAGATATGGTTTCTGTTCAATTAAATGGTGAATTTGTTAATCGTGAAGACTTTGAAAAAACAACAGTCAAAGATAATGATGAAATCGATTTTTTGTATTTTATGGGCGGAGGAAAATAAAACCAAGTACAACCCCCGGGGTTGTACTTGATTTTAAATTTTAAATCATGGAATTTATTACAAAAATTTTACATCATCCATTTCTTAAAGAGGATCCGCATGGATCGTTGCATATGCCGATTTATGAAAATGTGGCGTTTGAGTTTAAAACGGCTGAGGATATTGAACTGGCTTTTCAGCGTAAAAAACCGGCACATGCGTATTCACGCATTACGAATCCTACGGTTGAACATTTTGAACAAAAAATTCGTTCTGTCACTGATGCTGTAGGTGTTATTGCTTTATCGTCAGGAATGGCGGCTATTTCTAATGTTCTGTTAGCTATTGCTTCATCAGGTGACAATATTATTGCAAGCAAACATTTATTTGGTAATACTTACTCATTATTCAGCAGTACGCTGAAGCACTGGGGATTAGATGTTCGATTTACTGATTTAACTAAACTCAAAAATATTGAAAGCCTGATTGACGATAAAACACGTGGTGTTTTTTTTGAAACAATAACTAATCCTCAAATGGGTGTCGTTGATGTTAAGGCTTTAGCGGAAATAACAAAAAAACATAAAATTTTATTGATGGCTGATACGACATTAACACCACCTTGTGCTTTTAAATCTAAAGATTTTGGCATTGATATTGAAGTACTTTCAAGTACAAAATACATCTCAGGTGGGGCAACATCAGTGGGTGGGTTGATTATTGATAATGGCACATATAATTGGAACAATAATCCAAAATTAATAACAGAAGCTAAACAGTTTGGGCCATTCGCCTTGATCACATTATTACGACGCAATGTTTATCGTAATTTAGGTAGTTGCATGTCACCACATGTCGCATTTCAGCAAAGTATTGGTTTAGAAACGTTACCGTTACGGATTAAAGCTTCGTGTGAAAATACTTTAATAGTATCCAAATTTCTTGATACGCATCCAAAGGTAACAGCCGTTGATTATCCTGGACTATCCACATCACCTTATTATGAAATAAGCAAACAACAGTTCGGTGATTTACCGGGAGGACTGCTGACCTTTGACTTACATTCAAAAGAAGAATGCTTCATGTTTATGAATAAATTAAAATTGCTCAAAAGGTCAACCAATTTGAATGACAATCGAACCCTTATTTTACATCCCGCTTCTACTATTTTTTGTGAATATGATGATGCCTCAAAAAAAGAGCAGGGTGTGAGAGAAACGATGATTCGTTTATCTGTCGGTATTGAAGATGTTGAGGATATTATTGATGATATAAGACAAGCTTTGGAGGATATATAAAATGGATTTTACAGAAGAACAATTAGAGCGCTATAGTCGCCATATTATATTGCAGGATGTAAGTATTGAAGGGCAGGAAAAAATACTTAACGGAAAAGTTCTTATTATTGGAGCCGGAGGACTTGGCGCACCTGTTGCTTTATATTTGGCTGCGGCGGGTGTAGGAACCATAGGTCTTGTTGATGGAGATGTTGTTGATCTAAGCAACCTTCAAAGGCAGGTCATTCACTTTACACCAGATGTTGATAAACCCAAAGTTATTTCAGCTAAAGAAAAAATTGAAAAAATTAATCCTGACGTTAAAGTTGTTACGTATCAAGAACGTGTTTTTGCAAACAATATCACCAACATCATTAAAGATTATGATTTTATCATTGATGGAACAGATAATTTTCCAGCTAAATTTCTTATTAATGATGCCTGTGTTTTTGAAAAAAAACCATTTTCACATGGCGGCATTCTTCGCTTTGATGGACAAACCCTAACAAGCATTCCTGGTGAAACAGCGTGTTATCGCTGTATATTTGAAACACCCCCACCGAAAGATGCGGTACCATCCTGTTCACAAGCCGGTGTTTTAGGGGCTATTGCCGGAATGTTAGGAACTATTCAAGCTGCTGAAGCACTTAAATATCTCGTAGGGATTGGTGAATTGATCACAAATAGACTTTTAATTTTTAATGCCTTAAATATGAACTTTCGTTCTGTTAAAGTAAAAAAGAACCCTAAATGTCCTATTTGCGGTGAGAATCCACGGATTACAGAACTTATTGATGAAGAACAGCCGGTGTGTGATTTAAAGAATAGAGCTGGAGTATAATACAATGAAAATCAAGAAAGAAATTAGAGAAAGCATCATAGCTCACGCTCAAAAGGGAATGCCAATTGAAATGTGTGGTTATTTAGCAGGTCAAGATGGGGTTATTACTAAACATTATGAATTAACAAATATAGATAATAGTCCTGAACATTTTTCTTTTGATCCAAAGGAACAATTTGTTACTATTAAAGATGCGCGTACTAATGGCTTAAAAGTTTACGCTGTTTATCATAGCCATCCGGAAACACCAGCCCGACCATCAGAAGAAGATATTAAACTAGCCTATGATCCAACTATAAGCTATGTGATCGTTTCTTTGGCGGCGGATGAACCTGATGTCAAATCGTTTAAAATTAAAGATAGTGCTGTAGCACCAGAAGAAATTGAAATAGTTGAATGAAATCATATTAACTCCCGGAGTTCTTTCAGCCTGAGGCTGATCCGCCTCTGGCGGAAAGTTAACCTTTTAAATTCAACTCCAGGAGTTAATATTCTTTTTAAGGAGAATAAAATGTCATCAACATGTTATGAATTGCCCGAGGGCTTAGATGAGGCAATCATCGATTTTGAAGAAGTCGTTGAACAATTTAAAAAAGGGGAGATGTCCCTTACGGAATTTAAGGTCGTTCGTGTTCCGTTTGGTGTTTATGAACAACGCAAACACGACACCTATATGATTCGTATTCGTTGCGGTGGAGCTGTGATTGAGCCACTGCAATTAAAAAAATTAGGAGAAATATCAAATGTGCATAGTTCCGATTATGTCCATTTGACAACACGCCAAGAAATCCAATTACATTATGCGTTAGTGGATAACATTATTCCTGTTATGCATGAACTTAAATCCGTTGGTCTTCTTTCACGTGGTGGTGGTGGCAACACTGTTCGTAATATTATGTCAGCCGTTGATTCCGGAATTATTGAAGGAGAAGCCTTTGATGTTACCCCTTATGCTATTGCTTTAACAACACGTCTGATTACAGAAGATGACTCGTGGAATTTACCTCGAAAATTCAAAATTACATTTTCAGGTGAGTCCGCTGATTGTAACCATGCCACGATTCATGACCTTGGGTATATTGCCAAAATGAAAGATGGAAAAAAAGGATTTAAAGTCTATATTGCCGGAGGCTGTGGAGCTAAAACAGGTTTGGGTAATGTTTTGTTTGACTTTATTGATGATACAGAAGTTTATAATATTGCCAAAGCAACAAAAAATCTTTTTTATAAAAATGGTGACCGCCGCAATAAGCACGCCTCACGTCTACGTTTTTTATGGAAAAAGCTAGGGGAAGAAACATTTCTAAAAAAATGGAACGAAGAATATGACGCTGTTAAAAAAGAAAATTATCCACCGCTAACGATTGAAGAGCTCAATAGTGAAGCGATTGATCCAAATTTTGAAGTTGAACAACCTAGTGACCAAAAAGATTTTGACCTATGGGAAAAACGTTTTGTGACGGAGCAAAAACAAAAGGGGCAGTATAGTATTATTGTTCCGATTCATTTAGGCCATTTAGATAATGCCCAAGCTATAGCCCTCGGTGATTATTTAAATCCATTCGGTAAAAATACAATCCGTATTGCCAAGGATCAAAATCTTCACGTCCGCAATATTTTGGAAAAATATTTACCAAATTTTTATAATTTTTTAAAAATTAATTTTAAAAATTTTAACAGACCTTTGATCCTCGATAAAATGATTGCGTGTGCGGGAGCTTCTACATGTCAATTAGGCATTTGTTTATCACCTGGAACAGCAACAGCCACACAACGTATTTTAAGTGAATCCAACTTAGATTTGGATGTTGTTTCAGATGCAAAAGTGCATATTTCTGGATGCCCAAATTCTTGTGGTATGCATCATGCCGCAGATTTAGGATTTTTTGGAAAAGTTGCACGCGCTCCGCAAAATCATGTGATCCCGAGTTTTAATGTTCTTGTCGGAGCTAAACTCAAAGACGGAGATACGGAACTTGCTCAAAAAATTGGTGATATTGCCGCACGTCGTGCCCCTGATTTAATTAAAGAAACCTTTGAAGCCTATATTTCCAAAAAGGATAACTTTCAAAGTTTCAATGCCTATGTTCGTTCCGATGAAGGAAAAGAAGCTATTAAGGGGATTTGTAATTCCTATAAAGAAATCCCTGAACTGAGCGAGGATAAATCTTATTATCGTGACTGGGGGACAGATAATCTTTTTTCTAGTGCTGGCCGTGGCAAAGGGGAGTGTTCCGCCGGGATTTTTGACTTAATCGAACTTGATTTAGGAAACATTCAGCAAAACCGTAAACTTGTTGAAGAAATCAATGAAAATGGCGGGTCTGATGAGCAAAAAGCACAGCTGCTAAAAGATATTACTTTTTATTGTTCGCGCAACTTGCTCGTCACACGAGGTGTTCAACCTAAACATGAGCAACAAGCTTATGATTTATTTAGAGAACATTTTATTAATGAAGATCTTGTGGATGCTTCTTTTGATGAATTATTGAAATTGGCGGAGACTAAACAGTTGAATGCTTTTTTAAATAAAGAAGATCAGGTTATAGCCTTAGCGGATAGATTAAAACTTCTTTTTGATGTTATGACACCAGGATTTCAATTCAATCTTCCTGATGACCAAATTATAAAAAACGCGCAAAAAATTGAGATTAAAAAATTGAATCCAACAGAAACACCATCTGCAACAGATGAAGCTTTAAATATTAAAGCAAAAACTGTTAAAGACTTTCGTGGTGTTGCCTGCCCAATGAACTTCGTTAAAACAAAAATGGAATTATCCAAACTTCAAACCAAAGATATTTTAGAAATTTGGTTGGATGATGGGGCGCCCATCCAAAATGTTCCTGGATCCGTTCGTCAAGAAGGGCATAAAATTTTAGAAGAAACAAAAACAGGGGAATATTGGACTGTTTTAATTGAAAAAAATTAAGGAGTTTTTACGATGGCTGAATTTTGGGAACAACAACTCATGGATCGTTTAATGAACCTATGTTTTGAATATAAAAAACAAGATCAGGAGACTATGCCAAAAGAAGAAATTCGCGAAGTGCTTGATTATGTTAAATTTCTTTTAGATGAGTACAAACGGTAAAAAAATGGGTATGAACTATCAATGCAGTGTTTGTCATAAAGAAATTCAAGGGGATATGTTTACTTATATTGAGCATACAGAAAAACATATTATTGATGAAATAAAAGCTTCCCATCCAGAATGGGTTGAGAATGATGGTCTTTGTAAAAAATGCATGGAATATTATCAGAACCAACTTAAAGGAAAAAAATCATCACACTGATTCACTTATCGTAATTAATGGCCATATTAACAGATAAAAAACTTCTTCATAATGTTCTACAAGCACAACGTAATGAGCTTACCGAACATCTTATTTATAAAAAACTTGCCGGTAGTGTCACAAATACAAATAATAAAAAAATTCTCATTAAATTATCTAATGATGAATTAGGGCACTACAACACATTTAAACGTTTTACAGGACAAGATATTGGTGCCAATAAAATTAAAGTTTTTTTTTATGCTTCCTTAGCACGTCTTTTTGGATTAACCTTCGGCATAAAACTTATGGAGCGCGAAGAAGGGCTTGCTCAAGAATCTTATGATAAACTCAAAATAGTTGATCCTAAAATTCAAAGTATTATTGAAGATGAAGAAAACCATGAACAACAACTCATTGGTTTGATTGATGAAGATCTTTTAATGTATATAAGCTCCATGGTTCTGGGACTTAATGATGCCCTTGTCGAGCTTACGGGTGCTTTAGTTGGCTTAACATTAGCTTTACAAAACACACGTCTCGTCGCTATCGTCGGTCTTATCACAGGAATTGCCGCATCCATGTCCATGGCGGCCTCAGAATATTTATCTACCAAACAAGAAGATACTAAAAAATCATATTTTAAAGCCAGTGTTTATACGGGCATTTCTTATATTGCCACGGTCGCTTTATTAATTCTCCCTTATCTCATATGCCAAAATATATTTCTTGCCCTTACGCTTATGCTCAGCACGGCCTTATTAATTATTTATGCTTTCACATTTTACATCTCTGTTGCCAAAGACCTTTCCTTTAAAGATCGTTTTATAGAAATGGCTGGCATAAGCCTGGGTATTGCGGCTATTAATTTTTGTATTGGTTTAGCCATACGTCATTTTTTTAGTATTGATATATAATACCAATTCCACTAATTAATTCCTGATTTAATTTTATTTGTCTCGACGATTTTACGGGCAAATAAGTTTTTTAATTGAGTACTTATTTAATGGAATTGGTATAGTTATGCACTGCCTTCTTTGTAGTTCACCTCATACAACCCCATTTTTTCAACGTAATGATGTTACCTTTGGTAAAAAATTTTATTGGCAATGTACGACCTGCTCCTTAATTTTTCTCGTACCGGAATGTCGGCTAAGTTCGGATGAAGAAAAAAAACGTTATGATCTTCATCAAAACAATCCTGAGGATGAAGGGTATGTGCAATTTTTAAAACAGGTCACTGTGCCTTTAAAACAAATACTTCACCCACAATCTAAAGGTCTCGATTTTGGTTGTGGTCATACGCCTGTTTTATCTGGTATTCTTAAAAAAGAGGGCCATACCATGGAAAATTATGATCCAATCTATTTTCCAAATAAAAACCTGCGCACACAATATTATGATTTCATTACGTGTACGGAGGTTATTGAACATTTTTATACTCCACGGAATGAATTTATACTCTTTAATAAACTTCTTAAACCCCAAAATTCATTTTTGGCAATTATGACGGCATTATATAACCCAAACCAAAATTTTAATGAATGGTGGTATCCAAAAGATCCAACACATATTTGCTTTTATCAAAAAGAAACTATTGAATGGCTTGCAGATTGGATGGGGTTGGAGATAGTGGTTATGTCTGATCGTATATGCATTTTAAAAACCATTATTCGATAGAATCTACCTTGATTCCTTTTTATGACAATGTTATAGTCCTTCCATTATGAACGCGTATTTTTTTCATCCTTACGAACTTGCCTTTGGTGGTTATTCGCATTCGGGCAAGACGACGTTAATTACTAAATTAATTAAGATACTTTCAAGTGATTATGATGTGGCTTATGTTAAGCATGATATCCATCGGTTTCAAATGGATTATGAACATAAGGATACGTTTAAGGCTTATAAAAATGGGGCGGATAGTGTATTTATTAGTGATCCGAAGCATTATGCTCAAATTCATGTCGGTGGTATGGATAAAGTGGTACAAAGGCAGGCTTTTCTCGACGCAGATTTTGCGTTGATTGAAGGGTATAAACGTTCTGAAATTTTTAAAATTATTCTTATTGATAAGGAGGAAAAAATTTTAGAAGAGTTTAAAGAAGGCAAGTTAGCAAATGTTATAGCCTTCGTTGGAGATAAAGAGGGACGAACGGATATTCCTGAAGAATGTCAATATTTTCATTGGGATGATTTGGAAGGTATCAAGGGATGTGTTTTAGATCATATGTATCAAAAGGCGAAAAAAATTCCTTTGCATGGATTGGTCTTGGCAGGTGGAAAAAGTACGCGTATGAAAATGGATAAATCATTATTGAATTATCATGGTAAAACGCAAGTGGAGTTCTGTTATGATCTTCTTCAAAATTTTTGTAAAAAAGTTTTTGTCTCTAATCGTCAGGAACAAACACAATTGCAGGGGCATAATCGGTTGCCCCAAATTAACGATACTTTTCTTAACATGGGGCCAATGGGTGGAATTCTTTCGGCGTTGAAAGAGTTTCCAAAAACACCATGGTTAGTTTTGGCCTGTGATTTGCCTTTTGTAACAAAAGAAGTTCTGGAAATATTACTGGGCAAACGAAATCTTTTTAAATATGCTACAGCATATCAAAGCGATCATAATGCATTTCCAGAACCGTTGTGTGCGGTTTATGAAGCAAAAATGTACAACCAATTTTTGAAATTTTTAGCGCAAGGATATCAATGTCCTCGTAAGGTATTAATTAATTCAAATATAAAGATGATACAACAGATACAAAAAAAATCGTTAGATAATATTAATCATCCAGAGGAATATCAAGAGGTTATTGAAGGTATTAAAAAAAGATGAAACGTATTATTTTATTTTCCATAATAAGTGTTTCGGTTTTGGGGTGTAACACTGCTTCTAAACAAGATTTAAAAACACAAATGGGCCTTTCAAAAGATGAGTATATTGATTTAAAGGATAAAAAAATTGTGGAAGCAAACAGGGGCTTTTCTAAGGGAGTACAAAAAAATAAATTAAGAAATGGGCTAAGAATTGTTGATTATTTAATTATGGATAGTCATATGATTGGCTTGATGACAAAACCAATTTCATCGTTATCGCAATTAGCCGCGATTACCCGGGATACAACATATGATGTCCTAACCCCCAATTTTTTAAATTTTATACGTATACAAAAAGAAATGATTCCTGCCTTGGCCGAAGGGGCGGGCATGGATTTGGTTCAATGGGAAAAGACATTAGATAAAATGACAGGACAGAAGAGTTCGTTGGGGGAAATTGATTTTTTAATTGATGGAGAAAAATTTTTTGATCGTTTTATTGAGGAGATAGAATCTGCTCAAAAATCAATTAAGTTAAGAACGTTTATTTTTGATAATGATGATTATGCTGTTAAAATTGCTGACTTATTAAAAGAAAAATCGAAAGATAAAAATATCAAAATAAAAATTTTGCTTGAAGGGGCAGGTGTTATTATGGGGGAAGGAGATGTCCCCGAAGATTCCCCTAAAGACTTTATCCCTCCTGAGTCTATGCCAAAATATTTAAAGAAAAATTCTAATATTAAAGTACGTGTACGCGCGAATGCTTGGTTTAAGATGGATCATGTTAAAACAACTATTATTGATAATAAAGTATGTTTTCTAGGGGGAATGAATATTGGGAAGGAATACAGATATGAATGGCATGATTTGATGATGGAGGTGCGGGGTCCTATTGTTAATAAAATTATGCGAGATTTTTACTCTGCCTGGGCACATAGTTCGTTATTCGGGGATCTGGCATATTTAGCCAATAAATTGACAAAGTGGAAAAGGCTTAAGGAAGATGAAGGGTACCCCATACGTTTGTTATATACACGTTTTAATGATTTTCAAATTTATCGCACGCAGTTAGCCGCTATTCGCAATACAAAAAAATATATTTATATTTCTAATGCTTATTTTTCGGATAATAATATTTTATATGAATTGATTCGTGCACGTCGACGCGGGGTTGATGTGCGTGTTATTTTACCGGTGAAAGGGAATCATGAGATTATGAATGCCAGCAATGTAGTGACAGCTAATATATTGTTTAAAAATGGTATTCGTGTGTTCTTTTATCCAGGCATGTCACATGTTAAGGCGGCTATTTATGATGGATGGTTGTGTACAGGTTCAGCTAATTTTGATAAGTTGAGTTTGAAAAATAATTTAGAATTAAATTTAGCGACGTCCCATAGGGAAACAGTGGAAATATTAAAGAAAGATTTGTTTGAAAAAGACTTTGCAAAATCAGTGGAAATGAATGGGTTATTTGAGAGTGGATTTAAAAATCGTATAGCAGAGTTTTTGGCGGATCATTTATGAAGCACACATGGCCTGTGGTGACGAAAAGGGATGAAAATAAAAAAATATTTTTATAAATTGTTGTAACTTTATTTGGTTACCGTTCTTAATTGCTTTCCATCACGTAATGTTTCGGTAAACACATATCATAAACGTCACTCCCCGGAGGTGCGACCGCTTTTTGGTCGTTCCTCTGGGGTGGGACGTGGTTTAGGCAATGCGACCAACTCCTTGTTTTTTGGCATACATAGTTATATAGTCATGCTTCTTGAAATTTCATTTTTTTATTTTCTACTGATCGACGATAACCACCATTTTAAAAACCTGAATTTTAAAACGGTAGCACTATATAGTTATATTATTAAGTAATTTTGGAAAGCGTTTTCTTCCTCATCTGTATTAAATTAAACCATTTTAAAAAATTAGAGAAGATAATGGATAGCACAATTTATCACAGCAGAACCAGTTTAATTTAATGTACAGGAATTTCAATGTTATGAATCAAAATCATCAGGGTCTGCAAAAAACTTGTCATCAAGAGGTAATTGTTCAATTTTTTGTATCCACTAATTTTTTAATGGTAAAAGCATTATTCTGCTAAGGATTAAAATTAACCGCGGACTTAAAACTACGTGAGCGTATTAATTGAGCAAGAGAAGGGAGCTCAAAAGTTTTGTTCATGCGATCTAAAATATATTCATACGCGTTAACTCCTAATTTTCTGCAAGTCTCTACAATACTTAAGAACGTGTCATTAGCCTTTGTCCCTTGGTCTGTCACTGTGTGCAGACTCACATCTCGTTTGCGCAC
>UOGJ01000146.1_pt1 | contig 13155 bp, 15 predicted proteins | sample 1989031 | NCBI WGS metagenome assembly UOGJ01 (sample SAMEA4712195, study PRJEB27164) | hydrothermal vent metagenome | biome: marine basaltic hydrothermal vent biome; feature: marine hydrothermal vent; material: mineral | place: Pacific Ocean | collected 2011-06-14/2011-07-23 | depth 1719 m | reverse complement strand
TCTTTGTTAGGTCAAATTTATGTTGATCAAAATAAAATAGCAGGGGTGGATATAGAAGATAAGGATGAGAAACATAAAATTTATAACCAATATTTAAAAGCATTTGAGAATGTTTTTGATGTTGAGCGTAAAAAAACATTTCAAACATCTTCACCAGTTTTAATGTCAGAAACAAAAGATATGGCTGAAATACGAAGGATATTTCTTTTACCTCATTTGACACAAGAAGAACAGAAGTTGTTTGATACTTATTTTCAAAATTATGTAAAAGAGTATGGTTTAAGTGATAAAGCAGCAAAAGCACTAAAGCCATTATTTACAACACAAATTGCACGAGAACTTATTTATGATTCAGCGCTAAAGCCTGTTATGTTGGAGGTTTTACCAGAAAAATATCTTGGTCCAATACAATTGGAAGGAGTTCCTTAGAGTGCCATTGATGATATGGGAGGTATTCAGGATTTCAAAAGTTTTATTAATGAACATAGTGTTTTTTATTTAAGAACTCCGCAATTGGCTCAACAGCTTATAGAAGAAGGGCGAAATGTCGTTGTTGCATTGACTGATCGTGTGTATGAAAGAACTCTTTTAAATGAGTTAAAAAAGGCTCATGGAAGAACAGTTTTATTCCCTACAAATGATGTGTCTTTGATCAGTGTAAAAACAGTTTATGATGAGTTTATTGAAACACGACCTTTTGAAGAAAGGGATAAATTTGAGAAAATATCTCCTTTTAGATTACATGAAAGCAGTAGTTTTTTTGGAATGATGGATGGGAGAGTGTCTAAGATTCAGGGTAGGGCTCATTTGTTAATGAAAAATTTAGGGGTTGTTATGCCAGTACTCTTTGGATCACGTAAAATTAAAGGCGTTCCAAATGCCCAAGGAAAAATGTTATTAACAGAATTGTTAAAGACTAAGTCTAGAAAATTTTTTTTTCCTGTAATGTCATGGGAAAAAGTTTTAGATATTCATCGACTTGTTCAATTACCACAATTATTGGAAAAAGATATAGATTTAGAGTATAGAAGAAAAAAAATGTCTTTTGTTTTAAATTTGGAGCATGTTATTTCTATGGATGATTTAATCAATCAAATGGTTAAAATGTTTGGAGAAAATGAAGCTATTAAATGGAATTATCAAATGGTTAAAAAAACAATGCATGCACAAGATTTTAGTTTTTTACAAGAGCATGATTGGGGGGAGTTAGAAATTATTGAAGATTTTTTGGTGCGTTATTATGGGTTTCAATATGAAGATATTAATGAGATTGATAGAGTTTGGAGTTTTTTAGGACAGATGATGAAAAAAATGAAAGTTTTGGAGCAGGTGATGATGAGTTTTGAAGGATATAAAACAACATTATCTTTAAAAATAGAGAGGATGCTATGAAGCTCTTATTTGATGTTTATTTTAAAAATTTAAAAATAGAACATTTAAAACAATGGGAAGATTATATGTATAAGTTATATGTAATAGAGGATGCTGATTATTTTACAGCAAAGTTTTTGAAAGAAAGCCGGATGTTTACTTTTTACAGGGCTAATTCTGTTTATGGAAGGGGATGGGGTGAAAAAATTTATCAATGGGTTGTAGAAAGTTAGAGTTTCGTAAGGAAGCAAATGGTGGGGGTTCTGAAGGTTCTAGAGCGGGATCTCCAGTTAGTAAATTTAAAGTGAAATCTGATGTGCGAGGAGGTATCGACCTCAACCCCAAAAACATAAACCTCCAAACCCAAGGTCAGCAAATTAATTATAAAGACCCTATTGATCCGCAATTATTGAAAAGTTTAACATCCAGCCCAATCGATGGCCTAGCGCCGGTGATTTTAAATATTATACCGATGATGAATTTGCCTTTATTTCTTGGATTAAAAGATGTGCAGGAAGGTGATCCTATAAGGTAGAGTAAGCATATGCGGGATGATTTTTGGCGAGAGGAGTTTTGGAAGAAAGATGGGTGTTTAATATGATGTCAATAAATGATGGCATATAGATTCGAATTATGATATCATTTTTATAGAAAAGGAGGGGAGTATGAAAGCAATGACATTACGAGGTATTGATGAGGGGACTTATCAGGCTATTCGAGAATGCAGCGAAAAGGCGCATATGAGTATAAATAAGTTTGTTATTAATGTGCTTAAAGGAGTTGCAGGGACGGGAACAGTAAAAGAAAATACAGAGTTTGATCATTTTTTTGGAACATGGAAAGAAAAGGATTTTCAGTCTTTTATAAAGAAGACTAAACTTTTACAGAAAATTGACAAGGAATTTTGGTCGTGAAGCAAATTTTAATTGATACAAATTTTTATACGGAAATTATGCGGGGCAGCTTAGATGTTAAAAAAACTATGCGACAAAGTGAAAAAATTTTTATGTGCCCAATCGTGATTGGAGAACTTTTATACGGGTTTAAAAATGGGAATAAGGAAAAGAAAAATATTGAACAGCTTAATCAGTTTCTTAGTTTATCTAGTGTTGAAACGCTCCTTATAACACCAAACACCTCTGAATTTTTTGCCTTAATTATACAGCAGCTCAAGAAAGCCGGAACCCCTATCCCTACCAATGATTTATGGATTGCCGCAAGTGCCATGGAGCATGGATTGGCAGTAGCGACGATGGATAGGCATTTTAAAAAGATAGTTAATTTGATGTTAGTTTGAAAGCAAGATTATATTTTATTATATCTTGTTTTCTAATATTTTATCTTGTATGCTTTCGGTGGAGGTAAATGCTATGGTAAGTACAGTTACAGTTCGAGGACAGACAGCTATTCCTGTTGATATTCGAAGACGGTATAATATTAAACCGCAGACAAAATTAGAGTGGATTGATGATGGACATACGATTACAATTATTCCTGTTCCGATAGATCCTATTAAAGCCCTTAAGGGGAGGTTTAAAGAAACGGATTTATTAGAGGCACTGCTTAAGTCACGCAAAGAGGAACGTAAGCGTGGATAAAAATTACGTGTTAGATACTTCTGCTATTTTTACGTATACAAAAGAAGAAAAAGGCGTAGATACTGTTGAAGACATTTTAAGGGCAGCGAAAAAAAATAAATGTATTATTTATCTTTCTTTTGCAACATTAATGGAGCTTTATTATGTGACGTGGCGCGCGCGAAATGAAGAGTCTGCTAAAGAATTAATTGTTCTTATAGATTCACTTCCCATTCAAAAGGTTCAATCTAATGAGCATTTAACATTGGTGGCTGGTAGAATAAAAGCTAATCATAGGTTATCTATAGTAGATGCTTTTATTGTTGCGACGGCTCTTGAAAAGAAAGCTATTCTTGTACATAAAGACCCAGAGTTAAAATTTATGAATCAATATGGAGAGGTATTGGAGCTTCCCTATAAAGGTTTGAGGTTAAAGAAGTGAGGAATAAAAACTATGAAAAATAAAAATTTATATGCTGTTATTCTCGCCGGAGGGTCTGGCACGCGTTTTTGGCCGATGAGCCGTAAGGATAAACCTAAACAATTTTTAAATATTACGGGTCAGGGGAGTTTGTTGCAGTCAACACTTAAGCGACTGCAGAAAAGTATTTCACCAGTCAATGTACTGATTGTAACCAACAAGGAATATAAAAGTGTTGTTGCAGAGCAAATCAAAGCCTTTAAAGTTCCTGTTGAAAATATTTTATTAGAACCGGAAGGTAAGAATACAGCCCCAGCGATTTGTTGGGCAGCGGCTTGTATTCATCAACGTAATCCAGAGGCTGTGATGGGGGTTTTTCCATCCGATCATCTTATTCTTAATCAGACAAAATTTGAAGAGATTTTGCAGCGCGCGATAAAGTTGGCTGAACAGGAATATTTGGTAACGTTCGGTATTGTGCCTACGCGCCCGGAGACAGGTTATGGATATTTAAAAACTATTAGAGATAAAGGCATCGTGCATGTTGCGCAGTTTATAGAAAAGCCGATTTTGCCTAAAGCAAAGCGTTATTATAAAAATAAAAATTATTTTTGGAATTCAGGCATGTTTGTATGGAGAACAGAAACGATTTTAAAAGCATTTGAAATCCATTTGCCTGATATTCATAAGGTTTTCGTAGGGAAGGGGGTGAAGCCTGCCTCAACGCCATATATAAATAAAGTATGGCCTAAATTACAAAATATTTCTATTGATTATGGAATTCTTGAAGATGCACAAGATGTTGCGGCTATTCCATCCAGAGGTTTGGAATGGTCAGATGTAGGGAGTTGGGAGGCTTTGTCGGAGGTATTAGATAAGGATAAGGATAATAATATTTTAAAAGGAGATGTGTTATCCATTAAAGGACGAAATAATTTAGTGTGGGGTTCTGACAAAATAATAGCAACGATTGGTTTAGATAATATTGTTGTGATTGATACACCAGATGCTTTGTTGGTCTGCCGTAAAGATATGTCGCAGTCTGTTAAGGTTGTAGTAGATACGTTGAAGAAAAATAAGGTGTTAAGTCAATTGACTTAATTTCGACCTTATACCAATTCCATTAAATAATTGTACTATTTTAAAGGTACATTTCTCGCAACACCATCGAGAAATGCAAATGGTATTTGGTAATTATTTAATGGAATTGGTATTACTTATTAAATGCGTCAATTTAAAAAAATCCTCATCATCAACATCTTTGGTATTGGAGATGTTCTTTTTACGACGCCTATCCTGACTAATTTAAAAATTTATAATAAAGATGTGCAGATAGGTTATGTTTGCAATCGACGTACAGTTTCTGTTATAGAGCAGCATCCTTGTGTGGATCAGGTTTTTATTTATGAAAGAGATGAATTTAATGAGGTTTATAAAAAGTCAAAAATAGCCTTTTGGAGGAAAATTAAGGCTTTTGTTCAAGAAATTAAAAACGAACATTATGATGTTGTATTTGATTTTTCTATGAATACATTTACAGGTTTTTTTGCGTGGATGGCTGGTATAGCTGTGCGTAGCGGGTTTGATTATAAAAAACGGGGAATTTTTCTCAACAAGAAAATTTTATTAGAAGGCTTTGACGATAAACATGTGGTTGAATATTATTTAGATTTTCTTCGGAAGTTCAATATTCCCGTTAAAGAAACGCGATTAAGTCTATCGATAGGTGAAAAAGATCAGCAAGGGGCTTTAGATTACATAGAAAATAAAAATTTTAAGAAGCCTATTATAAATATAATGCCGGGAGGTGGAGCGAGTTGGGGAAAGGATGCCTATTATAAGCGTTGGCCTGCTGAAAATTTTGCAAAATTAGCGGACAAATTAATTGAAAAGTTTTCGGTTGACATTATACTTATGGGAAGTTTGCAAGAAAAGGAATTGTGTCAACAGGTTGAATCCTTAATGAAGGGACGGCCTACGGTGCTCTGTGGTAAGACAAATATTATGCAATTAGCGGCATTAAGTCGAATATGCGCTTTAAATATTGTTAATGACGGGGGTCCGTTACATATTGCTGTTTCTGCTGGTTCCAAAACACTTTCTATTTTTGGCCCAGTTAATGAGTATGTTTATGGTCCTTATTCTCGTGAAGGACATGATGTCGTGACGGCTGATATAGCTTGTCGCCCATGCTATCGTCGATTCCGTCGGGCAAGTTGTACGCATATAAGTTGTTTAAAAAATATTAAAATAGAAGATGTATTAAGAAAGGTAGAAAATTTATTATGAACGTACCATTTATTGATTTTAAAGAGCAGTATTATACGATTCGGGAAGAGATTGACGCAGGATTAAAAGCAGTTTTTGAAAAAGGGAATTTTATTTTAGGGGAAGAGACAAAGAATTTTGAAAATGATTTTGCAAAATATTGTGATGCCCAATATGGCATCGGTGTTAATTCTGGAACCGATGCCCTTTATTTAGCCTTGGGCACGCAAGGCATCGGTCTTGGGGATGAAGTTATTTTACCTACCTTTACATTTATTGCCACAGCACTCTGTATTTCGTATACAGGGGCTAAACCTGTCTTTGTCGACGTAGAGGAACATACCTATAATATTGATCCTCAAAAATTTAAAGAGGCTATTACAGAAAAAACTAAAGCCATTATTTTAGTTCATTTATATGGGCAGCCAGCCAATATGGATGAAATCAATGCAATTGCTAAAGAAAATAATATTACTGTCATTGAAGATGCGTGTCAGGCTCATGGGTCAAACTATAAAGGTAAACGTGTAGGGTCCTTAGGTGATATTGCCTGTTTTAGTTTTTATCCGACCAAAAGTCTAGGGGCTTTTGGAGATGGTGGAATGATAGTGACCAATAGTAAAGTCGTTTGTGAGAAGGCTGTGATGTTACGGGATTATGGACGAGAAAGTCGTTATGATCATACCATTAAAGGATTTAATTCACGTTTAGATACTATTCAAGCCGTTATTTTAGCGGCTAAATTAAAGCATTTGGACGGATGGAATAAATTGCGTAATGAAAATGCAGCTTATTATGCAGAGTTGCTTAAAGATGTTGACGGGGTTTATACACCAACGATTCAGGAAGATCGCGGGCATGTATTTCAGACGTATGCTATCCGTTTACCCGGAGGACATCGGGACGAAATTCTTGAAAAAATGAAGGAAAAAGGCGTAGGTGTTTTAATCCATTATCCTATTCCACTCCATTTACAGACAGCCTATAAAGACTCTGGGCATAAGAAAGGGGATTTTCCTGTGGCAGAAAAACTGTCTGATGAAGTTTTATCCCTGCCTATGTTTCCGCATATGCAAAAAGAGCAAATGGATTATGTCTGTGAATCATTAAAAGAAATTTTACCTTTACACACTTCGTAAGTGGAAATTTATCATTATGAAAATAGTTTTTCTTGATAGAGATGGCGTGATTAACCAGTTTCCTGGGAACGGAAAATATGTTACAAAGTTAAAAGAGTTTCATTTTGTTCCAGGATCTCTTGATGCCATAAGAATTTTAACACAAGAAGGTTATACAATTTTTGTTATTTCTAATCAAGCTGGCGTTGGTAAAGGGCTTTATACGAAGGCGAAGCTTCAGCATATAACACGCAATATGCTCCGTGATGTGCGTAAACATGGGGGACGTATAAAGAAGGTTTTTTATTGTATGCACCGTTCTGATCATGGATGTGACTGCCGTAAGCCAGGAATTGGTTCTATTCAAAAATCTTTGAGTATCATGAATAAACCTATTCATTTGGCACAAAAAGCTTTTTTTATCGGAGATACGGAATCAGATATACAGGCAGGACATAATGCGGGATGTACTACAATTTTTGTGCTTTCCGGACGAGAAGATCGGCGTTATATGCGTAAGTGGAAAGTTAAGCCTGACCATATTACGAATGATTTGATGGGAGCTGTTGATATTATGAATCATCGTAATCTTATACGTTCCAAACTTCGGAAGCGAAGAGTTTTAACATAACTCATGAAAATTCTTACCATTCATGCTTCTGCTGGTGCTGGGCACCTTAAGGCGGCCGAGGCGATTTATAAATCCATTCAAAAATATACCGCTCATGAGGTTGTCTTTGTGGATGCTCTGGACTACACCTATCCTTTATTTAAAAAATTTTATCGAGATACATACGTATTTTTAATTTCGAAATTTCCCTTTGTTTGGAAATGGGGTTTTATGTTGTTAGATATCCCAAAAATTCAGGGATTAGTACGTTTTTTTCGACGAGGATATAATCGTTTTAATGGTGGAAAATTGCATCATTTTCTTAAAGAAGAGCAGTTTGATTATATTTTTTCAACACAGTTTTTGTCCACAGAAGTAGCGGCGGCAATGAAACGTTCGGGTGAAATATCAGGGAAGCTTATTACAGTGGTCACGGATTTTGATGTGCATCGTATCTGGACGGCAGAAGAGGTTGACATGTATGCTGTGGCGAGTGATTGGACAAAGAAGAAGCTTAAACGTATTGGGATTTCAGAGAAAAAAATTATAGTTACAGGGATTCCTACTGATGAAAAATTTTTTCACCCAGGGGATATTAAAGTTTTAAAACAAAGCTTAGAGTTGCAGGAAAACATTTTTACTGTATTGATTGCAACGGGTTCATTTGGAATAGGGCCAATTGAAGAGATATTAAATCGGCTGGAAGGATTTCAAGTGATGGTGGTGTGTGGGCATAATAAAAATTTATTTCAAAGGCTTAGTTCTCAGCAATCGGAATTGATTAAAATTTTCGGTCTTGTAGATAATATGCCAGAGCTGATGGCGGTCGCTGATATGATGGTCACTAAACCTGGTGGGCTTTCGATTTCTGAGGCCTTAGTGAGTCAATTACCCATGATTTTTTTTAATGCAATTCCAGGTCAAGAAGAAAATAATATTAAAGTACTTAAAGAGTATGGTATTGGAATTAGCGATTGTTCGGTTGATGAAATTGCGATGGAGTTAAAAAAAATGCGTGATACCAAAGATATTTTTTTAACGGCTGTTAAACGCACCCAAAAACTTGCACGTCCATCTGCTGCGAAAGATATTGTGGCATTGATAAGATAAATTATGCCATCCCCAAAAATTGCCAAAGTCGTTGTCGACCTCCCCGCCCAAGGGCCGTTTGATTATGCTATTTCTGAAGATATCCAATCGCAAATAACCATTGGATGCCGTGTGTCTATTTTATTTGCGAACCGAAAAATGGTGGGGTTTGTTGTTGGTCTACAGCAGACAAGCGCGTTTAAGAAACTTAATTCTATTTTATCCATTCTTGATGTTGATCCAGTACTGGATGCCAACATCTTGCAATTAACCAAACAATTTAGTGAATATTATGGGTGTTCTTGGGGTGAGGCGATAGCGACGTATTTACCTCCTGTTTTACGTAAAAGCAAAAAGTGTCATTCTGAGCATAGCGAAGGATCTCATATAGAGATCCTTCGTTACGGCGTTCTTCAGGATGACAATAAGAAAAAAGATAATATTCTTTTTTTGCTGCATGATAAAGGCTCACAGAAGAAATGGGTATTTCTTTTAAAGAAAATAGAAGAGGTTATTCATGCGCAAGAGCAAGTGATTTTTTTGGTTCCAGATATTACTTTTATGGTGAAAATTAAAAATAGATTGCAGTCTATTGTAAATATAAAGTTGTCTGTTTTAGATAAGAAAATAGCAACACAAAAAAATTTATCCCAATGGTTGGATATAAAATCAGGACAAGTTAATGTTGTGCTTGGAATGCGTTCAGCAGTGTTTGTTCCGACGCCGCAATTGGGATTGATCGTAGTTTATGATGAAGAACATGATTTTTATAAACAAGAGCAGACGCCCCATTATCATGTCCGGCAGGTAGCGCAAATGCGTGCTAAAATTGAAGGGTGTGAAGTTTGCTTTGTGAGCGCAGCGCCATCGGCAGAAATTTGGAAAGAAGCACAAAAAAAGAATTGGCAAAAAGTGACATTTGAATCTGAACAAACCGCGGCTATACAGCTCGTGGATATGACTAACTATAATCCACAAAAAACATCCATTTTATCTTTTCCTTTACAAAGTAAAATTAAAGAATGTTTGGAGTCCAAACAGCGCGTTGTTTTATTTATGAATCGACGAGGGTTTGCCTCCTTGACACGGTGTAATCAATGTGGATTTACTATTAAATGTGAACGCTGTGATGTGAATCTTACGTATTTATCTGTTAAGAATTGTATGGTGTGTCGGCATTGTAATTTTAGCTGTGCGCTTCCTAAGGTATGCCCTAGCTGTAAAGGAAATTATATGCGTTCGATGGGCAAGGGCGTAGAAAAATTACGGCAAGAAGCTTCCAGGCTTTATCCGGAGGCACGTGTTGCTTTTTTTGATAAAGATACGCCCAGTTTTCCAGCACATGCAGATATTATTATTGCAACGCAGTCTATTATACGGATGAAGGAACAGGTTAATTTTGATTTAATTGCCGTTCTTAATTTTGATTCTGAGTTGCATCATATGAACTTTCGCTCGGCTCATAAAGCCTTTGCGTTATGGGTGCATCTTTACCAAATGACTACAAAAAAATTTGTTGTGCAGACCTATATGTCGGATAATTATGTTATTAAATCTGGTCTTAAAATGGATTTTGAAAAATTTTATCGTCATGAATTGAAGCATCGTAAAGAATTAGAATTTCCTCCCTATAAACATTTAGTTTTAGTTATTACGCGGGGGTTAAATGAGCAGGAGGTCTTTGATTGTAGTAAGCGATTGTTTGATAGGTTAAATGAGGAGGTATCTGGTGAAATAGAGGTTTCGGATCCACACCCAGATGTACAGCCAAAGTTGCGGGATAAGTATCGATTTAGTATACTCTTGAAAGGTAATTCTGTAACAGCCATCCTAAAGTTTCTTAAGAGTAAGTTAAAAGGATTCCGTAAGAAAAAAGGAATTATTATTACAATTGATGTAGATTATTGAAACCAAGTACAACCCCGGGGCTTGTACTTGGTTTAATAAGATAATGTTATGAAAATTATATTTTTCGGCAGTGATGATTTTGCTGCAACACATTTAGAAAAACTTATTCCTTCACCGTATGAGGTGATGGCTTGTATCACTCAGCCGGATCGGCCTAAAAATCGGGGGATGAAGGTGATCATGTCGTCTATTAAAATTTTGGCACAAGAAAATAATATTCCTGTATTTCAACCTGATAATATTAAATGTACGGAGTTTATAGAGCAACTAAATCAACTTCAGGCAGATTTATTTGTTGTGATTGCTTATGGGCGAATTTTACCGGCTGAAGTTTTAGATATACCAAAACTATATGCTATTAATGTACATGGCTCATTACTTCCTAAATATCGTGGGGCAGCCCCGATTAATTGGGCTATGATTAATGGAGATACGGAAACAGGGCTCACCATAATTCAGATGAATACTGGTATGGATTCCGGAAATATATTAGCTGCAAAGAAAATAGCTATTTTACCAGAAGATAATTCAGCAATATTACGCATACGAATGATGCAGGAAGGCGCAAAATTTTTATTAGAAACGATTGATAATATTGTAGGGGTTCCTCTTGCCGGGGTCCAACAAGACAAATCCCAAATTACCTATGCTCCCAAATTAAACAAAAAATTGGGATATATCGATTGGCATAAATCAGCCGAAGAAATTCATAATCTTGTGCGAGGCCTTCAACCTTGGCCGGGAGCATATATTTTTTATAAAGATAAGCAACTTAAAATTTTTTCTACAGCAATTATTCCACATGATGACCATAGTGCTAAATTAGGGGAAGTTATTGAAATTAATAAACAAGGATTTGTGGTAGTTGCAGGAAAAAATGTTCTTTTGGTTAAAGATGTCCAATTATCTGGAAGCAAGCGTATGGATGCGGCGAGTTTCGTGCGGGGGCATCAGTTGGAAGTTGGTTTTCAGTTTAGAATATAAATCCCCTTGACAATTCAAAGGTCAGGATATATCTTAAGGGCTCAATTTTTTGTCTTGGGCAGCACAGGTGTTGCTTTATATATAGTGTAGGAGAGTATAAATTTTATTAAAAATGCTTTATAAGGAGAAGTTATTATGATTAAGATTGGAATTAATGGATTTGGACGTATTGGACGTTTAGTTTTTCGTGCGGCAGCAACACGAGATGATGTAGAAATTGTTGGAATTAATGATTTAGTGGATACAGATTATTTAGCTTATATGCTGAAATATGACTCAACACATGGTCGTTTTGATGGTGATATTTCTGTTGAAGGTGGTAATTTGATTGTTAATGGAAAAACTATTCGGATTACAGCAGAACGTGATCCAGCGAATTTAAAGTGGGATGAAATTGGAGCGGAGTATATTGTTGAATCTACAGGATTTTTCTTAACTAAAGAAGCGGCTAAAGGACACATTGCTGCAGGTGCAAAGAAAGTAATTATGTCAGCACCTTCCAAAGATGATACCCCAATGTTTGTTATGGGTGTCAATCAAGACAAATATACGCCGGATATGGATTTTCTTTCTAATGCGTCGTGTACAACAAATTGTTTAGCACCTATTGCTAAGGTTTTGAATGATAATTGGGGCATTACAGAAGGGTTAATGACAACCGTTCATGCGACAACAGCGACACAAAAGTCTGTTGATAGTCCTTCTTTAAAAGATTGGAGAGGTGGACGTGGTGCTGGACAGAATATTATCCCTTCATCTACAGGAGCCGCTAAAGCCGTTGGAAAAGTTATTCCTGAATTGAATGGTAAATTAACAGGAATGGCATTTCGTGTTCCAACACCGGATGTTTCCGTAGTAGATTTAACATGCCGATTGGATAAGCCTGCAACATATGAAGAAATCAAAGCCGCCATGAAGACAGCAGCTGAAGGGGCATTAAAAGGTATTTTAGGTTATACGGAAGATGCGGTTGTTTCTAATGATTTTCTAGGTGATGCTAGAACATCTATCTTCGATGCTGATGCAGGTATCGCTCTTAATGATAATTTTGTTAAGGTTGTGTCTTGGTATGATAATGAGTGGGGTTATTCAAACAAAGTTGTTGACCTAATTAAGTATATCGATAGTGTTTCCAAGTAGTTATGACAAATTGGAAAATTTGATTTTTTTGTCGCGAAAAAACCATGGGCGTAAGCCCATGGATGAAGCGTTTCCGAAATCGAACATCATAGTGAGCTAGAGGACAGACGAAGCCTGGAATACAAAACAAATAAGATATCAGTCTGTGAGGGCGTGGAGTTTCATTGGATACACACAGTGTTAAAGGATGGATCTACGATTGTATTCGTGAAATTTGTTTAGGGGAGGATCATGGATAAAGTTTTTTGACTACTGATTACTTCTGATTACTTCCTGTATAAAAAAAGTTCTTGCTTAAAATCAAGACAGGGTAGAATATTCATTCAAATGATATTAAATAGAGTGTTATTACTATTATTATTTATAGGCCTTTCTTGTCCTGTAATTGCTCAAGAAAATAAGCCAATTAACGTAGGAATTGTCTTAGTCTCTGTAAATAAATAACATCCCTATTTCTTGTCGAGAGCAATTGAATAATTCCAATTGCCATGGAATTTATTTGGTTTCAGATTAATTCCAGCCATCTGTTCTGCTGTAGGCTTAATCGCTTTCGGATATTTCTTGGTATCCAAAGCGCAATGAACCTTCAATCCAGCATTAGTTTTCGTAGCTGCAATAAGATTAACAATGGTAGCATGTGTCAAAAGAGGCTTGCCTCGCCAATTTTTG
>UOGJ01000095.1_pt1 | contig 13681 bp, 8 predicted proteins | sample 1989031 | NCBI WGS metagenome assembly UOGJ01 (sample SAMEA4712195, study PRJEB27164) | hydrothermal vent metagenome | biome: marine basaltic hydrothermal vent biome; feature: marine hydrothermal vent; material: mineral | place: Pacific Ocean | collected 2011-06-14/2011-07-23 | depth 1719 m | reverse complement strand
CCGATTGTCGGATATAAAAATGATGTCGTAAATACTTTACGTTTATGGTCAGCGCGTAGTTCTGAAGATTTTGATTTTGATTATTTTAATAGCGGAGATTACGAACAGGCTGTTTATCAAAAGATTTTTTCTGAAAATATTTCAAAAGTTCTTTATCCAAATGACTCAGAGAGTTGTGGGCGGGAGCTTCGTTTAAAGCAGGAGTATTTTTTCACAGCAGCGTCTATGGCGGATATCATTCGACGATACAAAGTTGAAAATAATGATTTAACCAGTCTTTTTGAAAAAATGTCCATTCAACTTAATGATACCCATCCTGCGTTAGCTGTTGTGGAACTTATGCGTATTTTAATTGATGAATACTTTATGGATTGGAATAAGGCGTGGAGTGTTACGCAGCGTTGTTTTGCGTATACAAATCATACCCTTATGCCGGAGGCCTTAGAATGTTGGTCTGTTGAATTGTTCGAAAAAGTTTTACCTAGACATCTTCAACTTATTTATGAAATTAATGCGTATTTTCTTAAAGAAATTAAGGCACATTTTTTAGGTGATGATGAACGGATTGCAAGAATGTCTCTTGTTCAGGAGGGAGAACAAAAAAGAATTCGCATGGCGCATCTTTCTATTATTGGAAGTCATTCTGTTAATGGAGTTTCCAGACTGCATTCAGAACTTTTAAAGCAGACACTATTTAAGGACTTTTATGATTTATATCCAGAACGTTTTAATAATAAAACCAATGGGATTACGCCACGTCGGTGGTTATTAAAAGCTAATCCTCGTCTGGCAGGGCTCATTACTAAATCCATTGGTAATAATTGGATTACACATTTAGAGGATTTGAAAAAATTAGAAGAGTTGCAGGAAAAAAAAGCTTTTCGTCAAAATTGGCAAAAGATTAAAGAAGCCAATAAACAAGATTTAGCGGAATATATTTTAAAGACAACAAATATTAAAGTTGACCCGCAATCTATGTTTAATGTGCAGATTAAACGTATTCATGAATATAAACGTCAGTTACTATTTGCTTTTTATATGATTGCACAGTATTTGAAAATCAAAAATGATCCAAATAGTTTTAAGCAGCCACGAACTTTTATGATGGCAGGAAAGGCCGCGCCTGGTTATGCCATGGCGAAGTTGATCATTAAGTTTGTTAATAGCATTGGTGATCTCATCAATAATGATCCTGATGTAAGTAGTAAAATTAAGGTGATTTTTCTAGAAAATTATCGTGTTTCCTTAGCTGAAAAAATATTTCCGGCAAGTGAACTTTCAGAGCAAATTTCAACGGCAGGAACAGAGGCTTCAGGAACAGGAAATATGAAGTTTATGTTAAATGGAGCTTTGACTATTGGAACATTAGATGGGGCCAATGTTGAGATGGCTGAACAAGTAGGGGAAGATGATATTTTTATTTTTGGACTTAAGACGCATGAGGTAGAACAGCTGAAAATAGGTGGTTATAATCCAATGCAGTATGTTGGACAATCGCCTGTTCTTAAAGAAATTCATAAGTTAATAAAAAATAATTTTTTTGCGCCGGATCAACAAGGTCTTTTTGATCCTATTCTTCATTCCATTTTTCAGATTGATCCTTATTTAGTGTGTGCAGATTTTGATTCGTATTGTCGTATGCAGGATGTTGTTTCAGAAAAGTATCAAGATCGAGAATGGTGGACTAAGAAGTCCATAATTAATGTAGCCAATGCAGGATATTTTTCGAGTGACCGCACGATCCGTGAATATGCCCATGATATTTGGGGTGTGGAGTGTGATTAAGTGTGTTTGATAGAGGATACAGTTTTAGTTATTATTGATATTCAGAAAAAATTGGCTGGTGTGATGTGTAATAAAGAAAAATTGGTTAAGAATACATCTATTTTGATCCAGGCCGCGCAACATCTTCAAATTCCTATTCTATACACCGAACAAGTTCCACAAAAGTTAGGAAAAACTATTCCGGAAATTTCAGTTTATTTAGAGAATGCGTTGCATTTTGAAAAGGCAAGTTTTAGTTGTTGTGCAGAACAAACCTTTATGAATGCTCTAAAAACCCTTAACAAAAAATACGTTGTTGTTATTGGTATTGAAGCACATGTTTGTGTGTATCAAACGGTGCGTGATTTATTAAAAGCAAACTATGCTATCGAAATCATTTCCGATGCCATTGCTTCACGCGATATTGAAAATAAAAAGATAGCATTAGAACGAATGAAAGATATGGGGGCTACTATTTCATCAACTGAAATGCTAATTTTCGACTGGATCAAGACAGCAGAACATCCTAAGTTTAGAGAGATATCACGGTTAGTTCGATAGAAATTTCATTGATGAAATTTTTTAAAAAAGGGAAGATGAATAAAATTTCAGAATTTAAAATAAAGAATGGCATCGTCTTAACCATAGCCTTAGCTGTGGCAAGTATGGAAGGGATGATCGCTGTACAAATACAATATCTATACGCCTATCCCTCTGCTTACATTGCTTCACTTTTTCTTGGGGCTTTACCGATTATAACAGAAGGAAATGAAGTCCTTATCCCGATGTCCAATCAATTTATAAATGTGACATCAAAATGTAGTGCTTTTGGTTTTGCATGTCTTTTATCCGCAATTTTGGTTATTAATGTTATGAAGTTGGTTCCAAAAAGCAAAATTCTAATTGGTTGTATTTTGGCTTTGCCACTGGCCTATTTGATAACAATTGTTGCAAATGGAAGCCGAATTATATGCGCCTATTATTTCCATATTGTAGGTCGATTAATTTTACCCTTAAATTTTCAATCTGCATTACACCAAGGCGTTGGAATAGCAATATTTTTAAGTACCCTTATTGTTGTTACATTAATTTTTGAAAGAATCAATTATCGTGGACAAAAAATTTAATAAGTCATTATTGCCTGATTTTATAAAGAAACCAGTTTTTATTCTGTTGGTTTATATTCTGCCGCAAGTGGTATTGCTTTCCATTAACCTTTGGTCCTATTGGCTTATTAGTGATGAAGTCTTACCGGAAAAAGTTCATATTGCTTATTCAATTTTAGCAGCTGAGATGGGTTTGTTATGTGTTGCCTTTTTTGTCTGGTTATATTCATGGGCAAAAAAATCCATGATTGGATTAATTTGGAATGCTGTCTTTTTAGTCACACATATTGGCTATCTTTGGTATATGAGTTCTAATTTATGGCATCTCATCCCTAATAATATTGAGCCATGGATTTTAGACCAAGGGATGCTTATTTTTTATCAGTTTACGTTTATTATGCCGGGGTTATTTTATGCCGGATTACGCTTGGCCTGTTTTGATTTAAAAATTAAAAAATTTTCTGATGTGGGATTTAGTATTTTAATTACAATTCTTGCTCCCGTCACTTATTACACCTTATTTATTGGTGTAGGAAGATATTTCCGTTCTGTCGGATGGAAATTTTCTGAATTATTGGCAATAATATTCTTTGTTGGGACAACGGTGGTGGCCTTTGTAGGGTTGATCCGTCTTGTGGTTTTAACTTATAATTATATTCGTTCTAAAGGTGATTTAACGCAAATAATTTTTGCTGTTATTATTGCTATTGTTGGACCTATTGCAGGATTGTTGCTTAATAAAACAATTCCGTTTCCAGCAAATTTCCAAACACCTTGGGTCTACGTATTAGCTATTATTAATGGGTTGATTGTTATTATTCCAAATGTCAAGAAAACCGATGGCCATGGATATTTATTGTTTGCACGAACAGCAACGTATCCCTTTACCTTTTATTTTTTTCTTGTCTTTTTACCATTCTTGCCGATTTCTTTGCCAGCCATATTTGCCGTTGGCATGGGATTTCTTATTTTAGTTCCGGTTGTTCTATTTTTGCTTCATACGAAAAAAATACATGATAATTTCAAAATATGTCATCAAGCTCATGGTATTTTATTTTCTATGCTCTTAGTTCTGTTTGGTCTTTCACTCCTGCCAGGTTATTTTACTTACCAAGCTATTCAAGATAAGGCGGCTTTAAAATCAGCCCTTAAATATGTTTATTCTCCAAATTATAAAAAAGATTTTGTCTATAAAGGATCGGTTAAATCTATACAGCGAACGCTTATAAATTTGAAACAGTTTAAAGACGGTATTCAATTGCCATATTTATCTGGATTTTATAATCGTATGGTTTTTGAGGGAATGGTTTTACCCGACAAGAAAATTCATTATTTGTATAAACTTTTTGTAGGCGAAGAACTCAAGAAGGAATTGGCCCAGCCAGCTTGGGGTTTTGATGGATTTTTGAGAGGAGATAGAGGGAGGCGTTTGGGTGTAAGACCCGCGAGTCGAGATCGAAATGTTGCCTTGACTTCATTTGAAATAGAGACTGAAAACCTGAAGGATATTACAAAGAGTCGGATTCACCTGAAAATGAATAATTTGAGTGAGAGTGATACAGCGGAATTTTTTCGAGAGCTCAATATTCCACAGAGTGTTTTAATTACAGACTTTCAACTGATGGTCAATGATGAAATGGTTCCAGGGCGAATATTTGAAAAACGTGCCGCTCTGTGGGTTTATCATATGATTAGAGATTTTACCCGGCGAGATCCAGGTATTTTGACTTACAAGTCTCCAGAACGCGTGCATTTTAATATTTATCCGTTTCTAAAAAATCAGACACGGGAAGCCATCCTTGAGTTTACTTTTCCACAAGGCTTGAATCCTGTTATTCAATTTGGAAATGATTCAATATTTTTGGATAAGGAAAGGTCTATGGATACACCCATTTTTCTAAGTCAGGTAGAAAAAAATACAGCAGCAATTATTATCCCTAAAAATAAATTAAAGCAATTGCACTCTATAGAGCAAAAAGCCTATCTTCATTTTATTCTGGATTTTTCAAAGGGTACGGAAGAATTAGAGGACAGATACATTGCGCAAATATTGGATGTTATCAAAAAGTATGGGGATCAAACGATTGGTTTCGGCAGGCTTAGTGCAGCGAATTATAATTTGCAAGAAGCAACACCTTCTTATATTGATCTAGGTCATAAAAATCAGATTAAAGATGCTTTAAATAAAATATCAATAGAACATCAGGGCAGTTTGAATCTTGGTCGTGTTATAAAGCATCACTTAACGCAAGAACGCAAGCCCATTGAAATGAAGGGATATTCTATTGAGCCCTATCCTTTGTTTGTAGTGATTACAAATAATCAATCACGCGTTTTAGAAGTGAAAGATATGGATTTTTTTCAAACTTTATTACCGTATGAAAATGAGTATTTAGTATCAACAGAAGTTGGTCATATTGATAAAAAATATTTATGGTCTCAACAACGAGGAGAAGTTGCTGAGGAAATGATCGTATTATCATTCGGAGATGTTGTTTCCTATATTCCAGCAGAGGCGAATCAGCCTTTCACTATAGAATTCAAAGGTAATTTTGAGGAAGGAGTTTTGAAAGTTTTGAATCCAAGTAATAAACAATTTGAGAATATTAATAATATTAAAATAATGGACTCTGACACAGAGTATGTGGATGGGTTAAAATTAAACCTTGAGAATATGGAGATTTTACATAATCCGGCAATTTTTGAACAAAGTCTTTCCTCTATAGTTGATTCTAGTAGGGAGTTAGGAATTATGTCTCCATCAACATCTTTTATTATTGTGGAGCGCAGTTCTCAATGGAAAATTTTAAAAATAAAAGAAAAACAACGTTTGGCTACAACAGAGGGATTAGAATTTGAAGAAGATTTTGATACGCCATCCCCGTCTGTATATATTCTTTTGATATTGTTATTTGTTTGGTATTTTTTAAGAAATAGATTATATATAGGTTTGTTCAAAAAAAATTAATTAAGAAATATGATAACTTATTATGTGAACACTCTACTCTTGGTGAGTATTTTTTAACTTTTTATCTAATTTTTAAAAGGAGATTTTTTATGGCAGGTACAGCACAAACTTCTCAAGATACCGTAAATGTTTTTCTCGAAGAAAATCGTAGTTTTCCTCCAAGTGATGAATTTAAAGGTAATGCTGGGATTACCGATAATACAATTTATGAACAAGCAAACGCTGATCGTGAAGGATTTTGGGCTAAGCAGGCAGAGAATTTAGATTGGATTCAGAAATGGGATAAGGTTTTAGATTGGCAGGCTCCATTTGCAAAGTGGTTTATCGGCGGGAAACTTAATGCGAGTTATAACTGTTTAGATCGTCATATTAAAGCGGGTTTGGGAAATAAGACCGCGATTATTTGGGAAGGAGAGCCAGGAGATCAGCAGATTTTAACGTATGACGATGTTTATAAAGCGGTTAATAAATTTGCGAATGGGTTGAAATCTTTAGGGGTAAAAAAAGGAGATCGTGTCGCGATTTATATGCCTATGGTTCCAGAAGCGGTTTATGCGATGCAGGCCTGTGCGCGTATTGGTGCGGTTCATACGGTTGTGTTCGGTGGTTTTAGTGTTGATTCTTTAAAGGATCGTATTGAGGATGCTCAGGCGAAGGTTGTGATTACAGCTGATGGGGGTTGGCGACGAGGAAAGGTTGTTCCGCTTAAAGAGACAACGGATAAGGCTGTTGAGCAATGTGATTCGATTGAACATGTCATAGTTGTTAAACGGACAGAAAATGATATTACTATGAAGGAAGGACGTGATGTCTGGCATCATGATTTGATTGAAAAGGTTGAAGATTATTGTAAGCCAGAGCCCATGGATGCAGAGGATCTTTTATTTATTTTATATACCTCAGGAACGACCGGTAAACCAAAAGGGATCATGCATACGACGGGTGGTTATATGCTTGGGGCTACTATGACGACGCAGTGGGTTTTTGATTTAAAGCCAGAAGATATTTTTTGGTGTACGGCAGATGTCGGCTGGGTTACAGGGCATAGTTATATTGTTTATGGCCCCATGGCAAATGCCGCGACGCAGGTTATGTATGAAGGAACACCGGATTTTCCTGAAAGGGATCGATTTTGGAAGATTATTGAGAAACATAAGGTTTCTATTTTTTATACTGCCCCGACGGCTATTCGGGCCTTTATGAAATGGGGAACGGATTGGGTGGATCGTTGTGATTTATCCAGTTTACGTCTTTTAGGAAGTGTAGGGGAACCGATTAATCCTGAGGCATGGATGTGGTATCAGAAGTATATCGGAAAAGAAAAATGTCCGATTGTTGATACATGGTGGCAAACGGAAACCGGAAGCATTATGATTTCACCTCTTCCTGGGTTAACTATAACAAGACCCGGTTCCGCAACACATCCTTTACCAGGTATTGAAGCAAAAGTAGTGACGGAGCAGGGTAAAGAGATTAAAGAAGGGGGAGGCTATTTATCCATTACATCCCCTTGGCCGTCGATGTTGCGGGGTATTTGGGGAAATGAGCAACGGTATAAAGATACGTATTGGAGTAAATGGGAAGGGGTATATTTTCCTGGTGATGGGGCAAAAGTTGATGAGGATGGTTATTTATGGTTATTAGGACGCGTCGATGATGTTATGAATATCGCTGGACATAATATTGGAACGGCAGAAGTTGAAAGCGCATTAGTCGATCATCAAAGTGTGGCGGAGTCCGCTGTTGTCGGCATTAGTGATGAAATTAAAGGACAAGCCATTGCAGCGTTTGTTATTTTAAAAGAAGGTAACGAACCAAGTAAAGAAGAGGAAGATGTATTGAAAGAACACGTGGCAAAAAAAATTGGAGCGATTGCGAGACCTAAGAAAATTATTTTTACAGCGGATTTACCAAAGACACGCAGTGGTAAAATTATGCGTAGACTTCTGCGAGATATCGCCGAAGGCCGTGCGCTTGGTGATGTGACGACATTGGCGGATACGAGTATTGTGGAGAGTTTGAAGCAGAAATATCAGGAGGAATAAGTGAAGTTTAAGGGGTATTGAAAAGGAGATAAATAGTGGAATTGTCAAATTTAAGACGTGAGTCACGATATGGAATACCGGCGGCGGATCAAGTCATGTTTAATCGTCATTATGTGGTAGGTTACTCTTATTATTTTCGTCAAGCAAAGTGGGCTTTAGAAATTGTTGATTCTGATAATCTTGGTTTGGAGCGTTCGAACAATTTTCGCCCAGATTATCGTATCCCTGAAATTTTTCGTGCAGATCTTGTAGATTACGTTGGGTCTGGGTATGATCGAGGACATCTTGTTGCAAGTGCTAACCAAATAGAAACAGAGCTTCAAAATAGTGAAACATTTCTTTTATCCAATATGTCTCCACAGAAACCAGGTTTTAATAGAAATATTTGGAGAGAATTAGAAACAGAAGTAAGACGCTTAGATGCAAAATCAAGAATATTGGAAACATATGTTATTTGTGGACCGATCTTTTATTTTGATAAAGCAGTTAAATATGTAGGGGATAATGATAAAAATGAAATTACAATCCCGATACCACACGCTTATTTTAAATCTGTTTTGACAGAAAATAATAAAGGAGCTCTTCACATGTGGTCATTTATATTGCCCAATGAAGATTCCAGAAATCAATCACTGGAGGATTCTCAGGTTTCAACAGCACTTGTTGAAAAGTTGGCAGGTATCAAGTTGTGGGAAGGCTTAGTAGGGAAAAAAATTGATCGAGAAAAATTACGTATTCGTAAAATGTGGTAAATTTTTTTACATCGCCCCTTGAAAAAACGTTTTCTTTCATGGTACACTTACCCTAGGTCGTTAAGAGCGACACAATTCGAGTAAAGGTAAACTGCTTGAAAAGGCAGGGCACAAAGCCGTGAACCTAAAGTTTAGGAAATCCTAAGCGATGGTCGTCCGGTTGCCGTAGCTAATATTAATTAGTTTTCGTTAAGGCATATTTGAGTCCTTTGATTTTTCAAAGGACTTTTTTATTTTCTTTTTTTGATTTTAAAAAAAGAAAATAACTTCTGCGAAGCCAAACAAAAAGTTATTTGGCGAAGCAGAGTATGCCGAAAGGAGAAGCCTATGCTTCCGCGAATTGCCGTTCATTGTGTGTTTGTTATGGTTTTGGTATTTAATAGTAAATATGTGTGGGCTGAAAAAATTAATGAAAAACTTTTTCCTTCTCTTAATTATGTTTATGATTTAGATCAGATGGAATTGCAGGGAAGGTCCTTGCAAATTTTAAATAAACCAAAGGGTATTGATATGAAGCTTGTTAATTTTATTAAATCCAACATAAGTTCCAAAACAAATATGCCATATAGCTTTTCAATTCACCCAGAAAAGAGGATGGAAATATATGAAAAGATGGGTGAAAGTCATTTTGCGAATGATGTCATTGAGAGGACTATTGTTGAAGAAGGACTGATTGTATATGACGGAGCTGTTGGACAGATTGTACTGGCAATGATTGGAGGTGAGGACAACTTAAAACAGGCACAGCATCCAGTTAATGTGTACTGGTCTGGTGAGTTAAATAATTTATGGAATATTCGGGCAGGTTATCCGATCAACCAATTTATTTATGACCCTAAAAATCCTGAGTTAGTGAGTTCTGATTTAAAGCGTAAAGGTGAACGTGGGTTTATTTTTCGAATTATTAATGCTAATGGAGAATATGTTAATTCAGATCCTTTAGATGGGAAAACACATTTAGAAGGTTTTCCAACACAAGAGCGCATTCATTGGGAAGACTGGAAGCCTGTTGCTGGTGAAAATGCTTGGGTAGCTATGGCTGCGCTGCATTTATATCATAAAAAATATTATGATGAACTTTTAGAGCAATATGAGTATGTTGAAGATTCTGTGGAGTTAAAATTAGCTAAAGAGTTGGCGCGCGCCGCATTGATTTTGCAGACGGAAACGGGAGGGGTTCGTATGGCACCTATTGGAACTTATCGTAATCCAAAAGATTTTGTTGATCCAGATATGTTGCAGGGACACTGGTGGTATAACCAGATTTCTGCTGAAAATAATATTTCTTGGTATGCCGCTATGCGTATGTTGTATCAAATTACTCAGGAAGAAAAATACAAGGTATCAATGAAGGGTATTGAAAAATTTTTTAAAGATGTATGGGATGCGGAAAAAGGGTATTTTCATCAAGGCATGAATTATGTGAAGGGTCACTGGATTCTGAGTACAGATCACTTTGCTTTAGATGTGCAAACATGGGGATTGATTGCATTTGGCCCACAAATGATTGATGAGTGGTTAGGGATTGGGGCTTCTTTTAATTTATGGAAACGCTCTAAAGAGTTATCCGGAGCTTATGATCAATATGGAAAATTTATTGGTGTTGGCTATATTGAAGAACATGACCGTGTTTCTGTGGAATGGACGGCTGGAGCTATTATGGCGGCACGTATTGTTGGAGAATATTATGAAGATGAAAATTTTGAATGGTCGCAGCTTGCAGTAATGGATGCTGATTCTATGCGATCTGGTATCGAGTCGTTACGTCAACCTCTTTCCGATACAAAAGAAGCCTATTCATATTCTTCACGTCGAGGATGGATTCCATTTGGATGGAATTCCCATGATCCTGAGGTTGTAAGCCTTGCTTCAACAGGATGGGTTTTATTTGTTGACTCAAACTTCAACCCTTTTGAGCTTCCTAATTCTTTAGATTTAAAAAAAGATCAGTTGGTTTATCGAGAAAAACGTTAGGTGTCCAAAGGGCTTTAACTATTAATCATTCACAGTTTTTTAGCTCAGGCTTCTCACTATATTGGCTGCATTTTAAAGATGTCAGACTATTTTGAAGACTTAAAACTTGCTGCTTAGGTGCTTCACACGCATTAATTAATAATTGGCTCTTCTGCATAGAAAGCGTAAATTTTTCCATTATTTTTTGTACTTGTTCCTGCACTTTTACAACACATGATTGATAATTTTGAATATTGCTAATCACTGTCGGCTGACCGCAGGACTCTAAGATACATTTTTTCATTTCATTTCCAATAAAACGTAAATCTAAATCTTTTGAATACTTACATGGACCAGGGATATCTTTAATTTCAGCTGTTGTATTGGTATCTAAAGATTCCTTTTCTTTACACTTTACTTCATTAAGCTTAACCGTTTTCTCTGTTTTTTTAAGTTGAACCCTAAGATTTTCACAATTATTAAAATTCATTTGCTTCTGGTTATTTTCATATCTGCATTGAGCAACGGTTTGCAGAGATTTTAATGAAGCTGGCATATCACTTTGATTGTTTTCTACAGCATTAGAATTATTTATTTCTGGTTTGCTTTTTGGAATATTTAAATCTGTTCCTTTTTTTGACCAAATAACCTCATCATTAGGCGCTAAAATTAATATTTTTTTCACCGTTGAAAGCAATGTTTGTGATTCTCCCTGCTGGTCTTTTTTTGATTTGCGATGAATGAAATTATATTTAATCATTTCCATCCTTGAATCAGAAAGTTCTACTACTAAACGCCATCCCGAAGGCTGATACAGTTTCATTAAATTCAATCCTTTTTCTACAGATAATGGAATACTCTCAGAAACAATTTCTCTATCCAATGCCAAATACGTATTTACAAAGTTCAATGACGTAAATGCCGGATAACTGGTTCTATAAAATGTTTTTTTAATCTGTTTTAGAGATAAATGTTTTTATTTTTAGTTTGGTAAATTTTAAAAAATACTATTGGCAATTCTGCTAAATTCTTGTATATTAAAATCTTGCTAAAATCTTATTAACATTATTATTCCATTTTTTCATGAATACATGTTGTCAATATTTTAAATCTTCCATCGGAAAAAAGCAGGTTGTTGCGATTACTGGCTTGGCGCTGATTTTATTTTTAGTTGGTCATTTAGCTGGCAACTTATTTATTTATATAGGGCCTGAGGCCTTTAATAAATATGCTAAGAAGCTTGCTGATTTACGTCCAGGACTTCTTGTAGTAGAGGCTGGTCTTGCCGTTATTTTTTGTATTCATATGTGGTTTACCGCTTTGTTAGTGATGGACAATAGAAATGCGCGTCCTGTTAAATATTTAGCTAAAAATTATTCTGAAAAAAGTTCTTTAGCCACACGATTGATGCCTTTTACAGGGACCTTGATTTTAGCTTTTGTAATTTGGCATTTGTTGGACTTTACATTTTCTGATCATCATGGTCCGCTTAGTATGATTCATGGAAAAGATTTTGGACTTTATGGGGTTCTTTTTAATTCTTTTGGTAACCCAATACATAGTTTACTTTACATTATTGCGATGATCGCCATAGGTCTTCATTTAAGTCATGCGATTCAAAGTATCATGCAGACATTTGGATGTGATAAGTTTGGTGCAGGGCGGATTCAGAAAGTTAGTAATATTTTAGGTATCTTTATCGGTGGAGCGTTTGCTTCGATTCCGATTTTTATTTTTTATTTAAATAAAGTAGGCATGTGCTGCCTGCTTAAATAGAGTTTAATTATGTTAGATTCCAAAATCCCATCAGGGGCATTAAAAGATAAGTGGACGAATCATAAGGCTAAGATTAAGTTGGTGAATCCGGCTAATAAACGAAAGTACCATGTGATTGTGGTTGGTACTGGTTTGGCTGGAGCTTCGGCTGCGGCATCTATGGCAGAGATGGGATATAATGTAGAGTCTTTTTGTATTCAGGATTCTCCACGACGTGCGCATAGTATTGCGGCGCAGGGAGGGATTAACGCGGCTAAAAATTATCCGAATGATGGGGATAGTATTCATCGATTGTTTTATGATACGATTAAAGGCGGCGATTTTCGTTCACGGGAGGCTAATGTTTATCGTCTTGCTGAGGTGAGTAATAATATTATTGATCAGTGTGTGGCTCAAGGGGTTCCGTTTGCGCGGGATTACAGTGGGTATTTAGATAATCGTTCATTTGGTGGTGCTCAAGTTTCCCGGACATTTTATGCACGTGGTCAGACTGGTCAACAGCTTTTACTTGGGGCATACAGCGCTTTGATGAAGGAAGTTGGTAAGGGGACAGTCAAATTACATGTACGGAAAGAAATGTTGGATATTGTGGTTATTGATGGCGTGGCACGTGGGATTGTGACGAGAGATTTGATTACGGGTAAAATTGAAAAACATGCGGCGGATGCGGTTGTGATGGCTACAGGGGGCTATTCTAATGCATTTTATCTTTCGACGAATGCGAAAGGGTGTAATGTTACGGCAGCGTGGCGGGCGCATAAGAAAGGTGCCTTTTTTGCAAATCCTTGTTATACACAGATTCATCCTACCTGCATTCCTGTTCATGGCGAGTATCAATCAAAATTGACTTTAATGAGTGAAAGTTTACGTAATGATGGGCGTGTTTGGGTTCCGAAAAAAGCAGGGGATAAACGTCCAGCGAAAGATATTCCGGAAAATGAACGGGATTATTATTTAGAAAGCAAATATCCAAGTTTTGGTAATCTTGTGCCGCGGGATTTAGCTTCACGTAATGCTAAAGAACAGTGTGATGCCGGCAAAGGCGTTGGTCCGACGGGGCAGGCCGTTTATTTAGATTTTGCGGAATCGATTGAACGTTTAGGGGCGGATGTGATTGGGGCACGATATGGAAACTTATTTGAGATGTATGAACGTATTGTGGATGATAATCCGTATGAAACACCGATGATGATTTATCCAGCACTTCATTACACGATGGGTGGTTTGTGGGTAGATTACAATTTAATGAGTAACCTTCCTGGGTTATTTGTGATTGGGGAGGCCAATTTTTCAGATCATGGGGCTAATCGTTTAGGG
>UOGJ01000107.1_pt1 | contig 14057 bp, 11 predicted proteins | sample 1989031 | NCBI WGS metagenome assembly UOGJ01 (sample SAMEA4712195, study PRJEB27164) | hydrothermal vent metagenome | biome: marine basaltic hydrothermal vent biome; feature: marine hydrothermal vent; material: mineral | place: Pacific Ocean | collected 2011-06-14/2011-07-23 | depth 1719 m | reverse complement strand
ATGCTGCCCCAACTTGAAGTCACAATTTGTGACTTCAAAATCCCCTTAAATGAGCCTCAATTGTATCAGCTGACAAGTCAGCACCACAATCCCACTCAATAAAATATTTACCGTTCATTACTTTCTTAAACTCATCTTGATTTTTCAATTCACAAAATGCTTCAAGTTCCAAATACGGTTTTACATCAAAAACACCTTTAAACCCATCATCAGTAGTTATATGAAGAATGAAATTTGATTTTGGTTTAATCTCTGCAATTTTCATTGGTCTAATCCTTTTATTTTAAAAGGTGTCTTACCATTAACTGCAAGTTCCCAGTCAGCCATTAAGTCATCCTTATGAATCTCGATCCATGCAAAAATTAATTTTTGTTTCCTTTTATTCATCTTACCAGCAAGTAATTTTCCATCAGGAATAGAATAAACTGCCATTGAATTTTGATACTCGGCATGAATATGTGGCAACTTATGTTTATCAATATCCTTAAAAAACATTCTGATCAAAATTCCATAAAACATTGAAATCGTAGGCATATTATTTATCCATCATTTTTATAAATTGCTTAAAAAGATACTGAACATCATGCGGTCCCGGGGCAGCTTCTGGATGATGCTGAAAAGAAATAATCGGCTTTGTTTTATGTCGAATTCCCTCGACGGTCTGATCATTAAGATTCACATGAACAACTTCTATTTCATCATCATTAAAACTCTTAGCATCAACACAAAAACCATGATTCTGTGATGTAATTCCAATACGATTATTCATCAAATCTTTAACCGGATGATTCGCGCCATGATGACCAAACTTTAACTTATATGTTTTTCCACCCAAAGCCAAGCCTAAAATCTGATGTCCCAAACAAATCCCAAAAACTGGAACCTTCCCTAAAAATTGTTTAACCGTTTCAGCCACATAGGGAACGGCCGCAGGATCTCCCGGGCCATTAGAAACAAATAAACCCTCCGGATTAATCGCATTAATTTCTTCAACACTGGCCGAAGCCGGAAATACATGCACTTCACAGCCTAAATCATCTAAAATACGTAAAATATTATATTTAATCCCACAATCAATGGCCGCAACTCGAAAATAGGGACAGCGACTATTTTTTTCAGTCCCTTTTTTTAAAAAATAGTCGCTGTCCCTATTTTCATAAATATATTTTTTCTTTGTCGTAACCTCTTTCACCCAATCCGCCCCCTCCATAGATGGAACATTAGCTAACTTAGCCTCCAAGATTTCAGAATCAAAATCTTCTGTAGAAATAATCGCCTTCATAGCGCCTTTAACACGTAGATGCCTTGTCAAAGCACGTGTATCAACCCCCTCAATGGCTATAATATTATTGTCATCAAGATAGTCGATAAGACTTTGAGTAGACCTATAATTGGAATGCGTACGACAAAATTCCTTGACGATAAACCCCTTCACATGAACACCTGCAGATTCAATATCCTCCTTATTAACTCCATAATTTCCAATCAAAGGATAAGTCATCGTCACAATTTGACCAGCATAAGAAGGATCTGTCAAAATTTCCTGATACCCCGTCATAGACGTATTAAAAACAACCTCCCCAGCAGAGTCTCCAGATACAGACAAAGATTGTCCTAAAAAGCTAGTTCCATCTTCAAAATATAATATCGCTTTATGCATAAACTCCGTTTCAAAATTTTTTGAGATCATTACGGCGGGATCTTCTTGCGAAGCCTGAATCAATATAGCATCGAACCTCTGTTTGTCAACCCTGAATTAAACCAAAATTTTTCTCTACTTTTCTCCTCGAAAAAAATTGCTTTTTTTTATTATTAAGGTATACTTTTATTACTTAATAAAAAAATTATAAACCAATGCCTTTTTCATTCAAAAAATTAGATAAAAAAGCCCAACACATCCTTGAATATGCCATTATTCTAGTTCTCGTTATAGGAGGCATTATTGTTATGGGCCCCTATGTTATCCGTTCCTGGAATGCTCAAGTAAAAGGATGGGAAGATTCCGTCATAGATTCCTTCAACGATCCTTTAACAGAAGCCCCGTCAGTAACATTACCCGGCTGTGAGTGTACTTGGCAAGATGAAGGATGCCTCATTGGTCCAGGTTGTTCAAATATCAAACAGCGGTACTTTACTAATCTATGTCTTCCCGCAGGGTGTGAAAGCGAAATGATTCCTGCCCCACCTCCAGATAAATGTGTTTGGGACGATTCCTGCTGTACAGCCTGGAGCCCTGCTAACCCAGCAGTTTCAGATTGCGGTATCAATGCTATACCGCCATGCCCACTAGGGGAGGCTCGACAAACTAGACAATGTGGTGAAACTCTAACAGAATCTCGTTGTGAACCTCACCCTAACTGTATTTTTGGCTGCACAGAACCACCAGCAAAAATAACCTTATTTGAAGAATATGGAGATCTTTGTCCTGGGGATGAAGCAGGCATCACCACTCCAACCCCCTACACCTATGTTAATGACAACTCTTGTACAGGGGCTAAATGTGAAATTCAGTGCATTGATAGTGCTGTCTCTTACGGAATGTCCTGTGATTGTTTACCTGGAATGGTTTTCGATATTGCTTCTGGTCGCTGTGTGTGTGCTGCTGGATTCGTTAAACAAACAGATCCAAACACAGGAATCAGCTGTCCTGCACAATCCTGCTTTCAGGGCATATGTGGAGCCAATCAATGCGAACAATAGTGATCAAAAAATACGTATAAATTTACTTCTTTATTATTTTTTTATTCAATAACAATTTTTGGAGTTAAGAAAATAATAACTTCTGTGATACGCTCTCGCTCTCTCTGATTACGAAAGGCTACACCTAGAAAAGGAATGTCCCCTAAAAGAGGAAATTTTTTAGTATAAGAAACAAGAGCTTTTTTAAAAATGCTCCCTAAAATAACCGTAGATTCATTCTGGACATTAACAACCGCCTCAGCCACTTGAGCCGAAGCATCTAATTGATATTGCGTATGGATCGCTATATTCTGCGCATCCCCAATCTCCGGATACAAATTAAGATCAATAATTTCGTTCGAACGCCGCTCTTCTTCTTTTTCTAAAAAATGGGCAAAAATCGTATCAATCGTAACATTAGCTGATTGGGTATTTTTTGTTATAGTTTTTGTTTCTAAAATCGTGTGAATTTCCCCTACTGTATCTAATGCCTCCAACAATACAACATAATCTTCCTGAGAAATGGTTCCTAAACTCAACACATCATTAACCTTTTTATAATCCGAAACAATAGCCTCCCAATCTACCCCCATTAAATGCTCTTCATTCAGTAAAATCTGTAAAACCTTTACATTAAAAGCCACCTTACGTTCATCTTTAACTTCTTGAACAAAAAATTTTTCAACACTCTGCACCTTAAGCTCAATCTGATTCAACTGTTCTTCCACCAAAACAGTTTTCTCTACCAATTCTGAAAACCCTATACTGGAAGTCATTAAAAGAAAAGAAAAAATAAAAATTATTTTATAAATAGTATTATTCATTATTATGTTTAGTATTTTTATATATAAAAGAACGCCTATTGTCATACATTTCCCATTTCCTGTCAACCTAAGAATTTTTCTAATTTTTTCGAATAAACTCTAAAGTATCTTCTGCTATTTTACGATAAGTTGTAAATTTCCCTCCCATCACATAAATAACCCCTGAATCAGAGTCTTCGATGACATGCTTACGAGAAACTTTTGATGGACAGCCTTTTTGAAACACTAATGGCCTTAAGCCTGCAAATGTTTCTAATATATTTTCTTTCGAAAACATGCTCCCTGAAAAAAAATGATTAACTTCTTTCAAAAGATATGCAATATCCTCGTCCTGTGCACATACGTCATCTGGGTTTCCTGTAAAATCCGTATCCGTTGTGCCGACAAGAGTGTTCCCCTTCCAAGGAATAACAAAAAATATACGTTTATCTTTTTTTGTTTGAAATAATATAGCCTCTCTAGAAACCTGCCCCTTACAAACAAGGTGCACCCCTTTTGTCATACGAATACCCGCAGGTTTTCGTCCCGTCTCTTTTTCTAAAAATACATTAGCCCATGGGCCAACAGCACAAATAATTTTTTTAGAATAAACATTAAAATTTTTTTTACCTAAAACATCATAAGCCTCAACACCAACCGCTTTTCCATCCTTTTTTATAAAACATTGGACTTCCATATGATGTACGGCATATGCTCCAGCTTGCACGGCACTGGATATATTTGCCAAACATAATGCTGTGTCATCCATCTGCGCATCATAATACATCACACCACCCCTAAGACCGTTGCTCTTAATCCCTGGAACTAACTGACAAACTTCATCCACACTTAATGAACGGTGTTTTTCAATAATATTCCGTCCACTTAACACGTCATATAAAAAAACACCCAAACGCACTAACCACAACGGTCGTGGACTGGAGTTATAAACAGGAATAATGAAAGGAAGGGGTTTGACAAATTGAGGGTATTTTTTTAATTGAATAAATCTTTCTTTAAGCGCTTCTTTAACAAAACCAAATTCAAGTGTTTCTAAATAACGTAATCCGCCATGCATTAATTTTGTAGACTTACTCGACGTGCCACTGGCAAAATCATTCTTTTCCAATAAAACTGTTTTTAAACCCTTATCGGCCGCTCGACACGCAATAGCCGCCCCATTAATCCCTCCGCCAATGACCAAAATGTCATACGTACTCTGCGCAATTTGACCCATATCCCGAGCCCTATCATCCACGGGCCTGATCCACCGCCTGCGTCCATCCTTTATATAAATTTTTTCTTTTTTGTGAACTTATTGCCGGCTTAAAAACTTTCCCCACTTTACGCAACCGATCCAAATCCTTTTTGCCTTTCCAAATACCCATCGTAACACCTGCTAAATATGCAGCTCCTTGCGCTGTTGATTCGATTGCCTTTGGACGAACAACTGCACATCCCAGCATGTCTGCCTGAAATTGCATAAGAAAATCATTCTGGCACGCACCGCCATCCACTTTCATTTTTTTAATTTTAAAAGGAGATTCCTCTTGCATAACGTCAAAAACATCCTTCGTCTGATACGCAATGGATTCAAGTGCAGCCCGAACAATATGTTTTTTATTTGCTCCACGCGTTAATCCACTTATCACTCCCCGTGTATGGCTATCCCAATAAGGTGCGCCTAGTCCTGTAAAAGCTGGAACAAAATAAACACCGTGCGTATCTTTTACTCCCTTTATAAACCCTTCGGTATCCGATGCTTTTTTAATAATTCCTAATTGATCGCGCAGCCATTGAATGACTGCTCCGGCAATAAATATCGATCCTTCCAAAGCGTAGACCGGCCTTCCCTGATCATCACACGCAATCGTCGACAACAATCCTTTTTTTGAAAAAATTAATTTCTTACCTGTATTTAAAACAAGAAAACATCCTGTGCCATATGTATTTTTCACCGTCCCTGACTCATAACACCCTTGCCCATAAAGCGCTGCTTGTTGATCCCCGAGGACCGAAGCAATAGGAATCCCCTCAGTCAATCCTGTTTGATTTTTAACGGTATACCCAAAAATCGATCCAGAAGGCTTAACTTCCGGCAATATCGCCTTTGGAATATCCAAAACTTTCAATAATTCTTGATCCCACTTTAATGTCTTAATATTAAATACCAATGTCCGTGATGCATTAGTAAAATCTGTCACATGGGACGTTCCGCCTGTGAGCTTCCAAATCAACCAACTGTCAATGGTCCCAAAACAAATATCCCCTTTATCGCACTGTTTACGGAGACTCTTAATATTATCCAAATACCATTTGATTTTTGTTCCAGAGAAATAAGGATCTAAAACTAACCCTGTTTTACGTCGAAATAAGCCCTCTAATTTTTCTTTTTTCAAATCCCCACAAATACCTGCTGTCCGTCGACATTGCCACACAATAGCTTTAGCAACAGGCTTAGAGGTTTTTCGATCCCATAACACAGTTGTTTCCCGTTGATTAGTAATTCCAATAGCTGAAATATCTATCACATGAATCTTTGTCTTACGCAAAACATTTTTTATCACTGCAACACAAGACTGCCAAATCTCCTCTGCGTCATGTTCAACCCATCCAGGCTTTGGGAAATACTGCGTAAACTCTCGATAGGAGCTTCCAACAACACCCCCCTTCTCATCAAATAAAAAAGCTCTTGATCCGGTTGTCCCTTGATCAAGAGCAAGAATATACCCTTTCCTCATAGCTATCTCCTCAACGTCCAAGGCGTTGTTTATTCTTTCTATAAACCTCTTCTCCTAAAACTTCCACGGCCATAAGGTCTTTATCTCGTCCATTACCAAAATCATATTCAATAATGGCTACCAATCTTAATACATCTTCAAATGGACTTCTTAACATCTGTGGATTATCTTGTGACATAGCATCAATCATACCCACATAATGAATGGGAGGATTTTCAATAATGGTTCCTCGCTGTTGATACCATTCAATATAACGATCAACCGTGGCCACTTTTGGCGTTGTATCCATCATTAAACCCCATACCTTGCTGGAAGTTTCCATAGATTTCCAAATTTTCTCAATCGTCACTATTTCTTTTGCCTCTCCTTTATCAACCGTTTCTCTAACGTTAAAAGATTGTCTTAATTGAAGCCCTTTTTGCTGTTGAAGAGCTCTGGTTTGTTGTTGCGCTATAGCGCGCTGTTGCTGAAGAGCACGTTGTTGGGCCACCTGTTGCTGCTGTTGACGTTGCCGTTGTTTTTGCTGAGCTGCTCGCTGCTGTTGAGCTGCTTGCTGTTGATAGGCACGTTTTTGTTTCTGGATTATTTGTTGCTTCTGTTGTTCAATAGCCTGCTGTTGTCGCTGCTGCATCATCTGTTGTCGATTTGCAATAGCTCCACCCGCCAAGACATCTGAAGAGCACAACAAAAACAGACTAATAACAAAAAACTGTTGAAAAATACTTAAATACATAATTTTCATATCCGCCAAAGGCGGATCCGCCTTTGGCGGAAAAAAATAACCCCCGAAATTAGCCAATGTAATTTTCGAGGGTTAAATTCAAAAAAATTCCAACTCATTTTTGCTGAGCTCTTTCTGTTAAACCTTTTAATAAAACCACTGCTTTTTGAAACTTTTCCTGATTTTTTTGCTGCATAAATAATTCAATACTTTTTTTAGCTGCATCGATAGATTTAACTCTATCTTCTTCTTCCCAACGCAAACCACGGCTTGTTGCCAACAAATAATATATTTCAGGATTTGTTGGATCAACTCGAACAGCAGCTCCTAATGTATCAATCGCACGTTGATAATTCTGTAACCGCAAATAAACTTGCCCAAGAATTAAATAATTTTCCGGATTAGATGGATTTGCTTTAATCGCCATGTCAAAACTTTGAATGGCTTTAATCGGCTCTTTTTGATTTAAATATTGCATCCCTTTAGTAATATACTGTGTACTCTTCACGGTCTGTTTTTTCATTCCCTGCTTTTCTTCTACCTTACTTGAACCACAACCAACCATAAAAACAACACCTAAAACTAATACAATATTTTTGATCATTTTTTCTCCAATATTAAGAAGATAAATATTTATGAACATTTTCGGCAGCCATTCGCCCCTCTTGAATAGCCCACACGACCAAGGATTGCCCTCGCGTCATATCTCCTGCGGTAAAAACACCAGAAACACTTGTCATTTTATTTTGATCGGCTTTAACATTTCCTCTTGCATCAAGCTCCACATCAAAATTTTCCAACAACCCATTTTTGATCGGCCCTAAAAATCCCATAGCCAAAAAAACATAATCTACATCTAACTCAAATTCTGATCCCGCAATTTCGTTCATGGCACTCCGTCCTGTTGCCGGATCTTTTGGTCCAAATTCAAGACGAACAGCCTGTAACTTTTTTAACACTCCATCTTCTCCACTAAAAAATTTTGTCATAATACTATAGTCTCGTTCAACACCTTCTTCATGAGATGTAGATGTCCTTTCGATAAAAGCCCAATTCGGCCACGGATTATCTACCTCCCGTTCCTTTGGCGGGCAAGGCAATAATTCAAACTGTTTTACTGACTTTGCTCCCTGACGATTGGATGTCCCTACACAATCAGAACCCGTATCTCCTCCACCTAACACAACCACATTTTTACCTTTAACATCAATACGTTTATCAGATGAAACTTTTTTCCCTAATACGACACGTGTTTGCTGTGTCAAAAATTCCATAGCAAAATAAACACCTTTTAAATCTCGGCCAGGAACTGATAAATCCCGCGGCTGCTCTGCGCCACCACACAAAACCGTAGCTGCATATTTTAATTTCAATTCTTCTGCTGAAATATCTACACCAACATTTACCTTTGTTTTAAATTTCACACCTTCATCTACCATACGTTTTAAACGGCGTTCTACAATACTTTTTTCTAATTTAAAATTGGGAATGCCTAGTGTCAACAAACCTCCCAAGACCTCATTTTTTTCATACACTGTAACCGTATATCCCGCTTTATTTAATTGATCCGCGCAAGCCAATCCCGCCGGCCCAGAACCAACAACCGCAACCTTTTTCCCCATACGTTTCTTTGGAGGTCGAACCTTTATCCAGCCTTCTTGATAAGCACGCTCAACAATAGATACTTCCACATTTTTGATTGTTACAGCCGGAAGGTTAATGCCTAAAACACAAGCATTTTCACAGGGAGCCGGGCAAATGCGTCCAGTAAATTCTGGAAAATTATTTGTTTTACTTAGGCGCTCAAAAGCCTCTTGCCATCGCCCATGAAAAACTAAATCGTTCCAATCAGGAATAATATTCCCAATGGGACATCCTGATTGACAAAAAGGAACACCACAATCCATACAACGCGCCCCCTGAATATTTATTTCTTTTTCAGAAAGCCTTTCTGTAAACTCACCCCAATGCTTCAAACGCTCCATCGTCGCTTGCTTATCAAATTCCTGCCGATCATACTTCATAAACCCTGTTACATCACCCATATCTATTTCCTTCTCTTAATTCCCATCAGCCGCAATTGTGTCGGCAACAACTTCTTCTTCCTCAGGTAAATCCTCCTCAACAACCTGTTGGGCCTCTTCCAATACTCGACGGTAATCACTTGGATAAACTTTTATAAATTGCGGCAATGTTGTATTCCAATTATCTAAAATACCTTTAGCCACCGTGCTTCCTGTATGCGCATAATGTGTATCAATTAATAATTTTAATTCATCAATATCTTCTTTACTCTCAACATTAAATAGCTCTACCATACCCATATTACATTTATCAGAAAAATCTCTGTTACGATCCCAAATATACGCTATCCCGCCACTCATTCCTGCCGCAAAATTTCGTCCTGCATCACCCAAAACAACCACTCGCCCCCCTGTCATATACTCACATCCATGATCCCCAATACCCTCTACAACTGTACGTGCTCCGCTATTACGTACACAAAAACGCTCTCCAGCCATTCCTCGAAAATAGGCCTCTCCTCGAATAGCCCCATAAAGAACAACATTCCCAACTAAAACATTTTCTTCCGCAACAAATGTCGATTTAGATGATGGGCGAACGATCAGTTTTCCTCCTGATAGTCCTTTCCCAACATAATCATTTGCATCTCCTGCTAAAGTAAAGGTGATTCCATGAGAAAGAAAGGCCCCAAAACTTTGTCCTGCGGAACCTATAAACTTAATTTGAATAGTATCTTCCGGTAAACCAACCATTCCATATTTACTGGCAATTTCACTACTCAACATTGTTCCTACCGTACGATTTATATTCTGAATTTTACAATCAAAATTAATGGGTATTTTATTATCAATCGCATCTTCACAACTTTCAATCAAACGCATATCAAGAGCCTTATCCAAACCATGATCCTGATTCTCAACATGATGAATAGCAATCTCCTTTGGAACATCTGGTTTATGTAAAATATGTGTTAAATCCAATCCCTTTGCTTTCCAATGATCCACTACAGCCTGATTTTTTAACATATCCACGCGACCAATCATTTCATTAAAAGTACGAAACCCTAACTCAGCCATAATTTCCCGCACTTCTTGAGCAACGAACATAAAAAAGTTAACGACATGCTCTGGCTTTCCGGCAAATTTCGCCCTCAACTCTTTATCCTGTGTGGCAATCCCAACAGAACATGTATTCAAATGACACTTACGCATTAAAATACATCCCATCGTTATAAGCCCAATCGTTGCAAACCCAAATTCATCCGCCCCTAACATCGCAGCAATCACGACATCACGCCCCGTCTTTAACTGCCCATCTGTCTGCACACGAATACGCCCTCTTAAATCATTCATTACCAAGACTTGTTGCGTCTCAGCCAATCCTAATTCCCATGGTAATCCAGCGTTTTTAATCGAAGTCTGTGGCGAGGCACCTGTTCCCCCATCAAATCCACTAATAAGCACATGGTCTGACTTTCCTTTAGAAACACCGGCAGCAATCGTTCCCACACCAATTTCTGAAACAAGCTTAACGCTTACGTCGGCTTTAGGATTAGCATTTTTTAAGTCATGAATAAGCTGCGCTAAATCTTCAATAGAATAAATATCATGATGCGGCGGCGGTGAAATAAGTCCAACACCTCTTGTTGTATACCGTGTGTCAGCAATTTCCTGACTCACCTTGTGCCCCGGAAGCTGACCACCTTCTCCCGGCTTAGCCCCTTGCGCCATTTTTATTTGTATTTGGTCTGAGTTAACTAAGTATTCAATCGTCACACCAAAACGTCCTTGTGCAACCTGTTTAATACGACTCCGACGTAAATCACCATTGTCATCCTTTGTAAAACGATCAGGATCTTCCCCACCTTCTCCTGTATTAGAAAAACCTCCCAAACGATTCATAGCAATGGCAAGTGTCTCATGCGCCTCTTTAGAAATGGATCCATAACTCATCGCTCCGGTCGCAAAACGTTTGACAATTTCACTGACCGATTCAACCTTATCAATCGAAATAGAATGCCCTTTTTTAAATTTTAACAACCCTCGAATAGTAGCTAAATTTGTTGCTTGCTCATTAACATGTTTGGCATATTGTTTATAAACATCATAATTATTACTCCGTACTGCATTCTGAACAAAAGCAATTGTGTGCGGATTTAATTGGTGATACTCCCCAGCTTTACGCCAATGATACTGCCCACCTTCATCTAACATTTCATCGTAAACATTTTCATCTAAAAATGCTATTTTATGCCGCCGCAACATTTCTTCTGCCACGGTATCAATATTAATTCCGCCGATACGGGAAGGCGTTGCTGTAAAATATTTTTCAATCAATCGATCATTCAATCCAACGGCCTCAAAAATTTGGGCGCCACAATAAGACTGAATGGTTGAGATCCCCATTTTAGAAATAACTTTGAATAATCCCTTACGCGTTGCCTTCATATAATTCTTAAGCGCTTCTTCAATCGTCAAACCTTTTGGATATGTTCCTTGATTAATTTCATTCTCAATCGTCTCAAAGGCTAAATAAGGATTAATCGCATTAGCCCCGTAACCAATTAAGACGGCAAAATGATGCATTTCCCGCGCTTCTCCCGTCTCTAAAACCAAACTCACTTTAGTCCGAGTTCCCTGACTAATCAAATGATGATGCAGTCCCGCGCAAGCTAATAATGTTGGCATAGCGACATTAGTCTTATTCATATCACGATCAGATAGTACTAAAATGGTATATCCTTTTTCAATAGAAGAGCTCGCCTGTTCAAACAATTCTTCCATAGCCTGCTCAAGACCACCCTTTCCGCTATTCAAAGGAAAAACTATAGGCAGCGTACAAGCTTTAAGATTTCCCTGATTAACATGGCGCACTTTCTCTAATTCTTCATTACTCAAAATCGGACGAGATAATCGTAATCGATGGCAATGCTCAGGTGTTTCTTCTAATAAATTTCCTTCAGCGCCCAACATAACATCTTCCGCCATAACAACTTCTTCACGAATCGGATCAATCGGTGGATTCGTTACTTGCGCAAAAAGTTGTTTAAAGTAGGTATATAAAAGTTGTGGTTTATACGAAAGAATAGAAAGCGGTGTATCCGCACCCATAGAGCCTGTCGCCTCAATTCCTGTTGCGGCCATAGGTTTAAGAATAACTTTTAGATCTTCGATAGTGTAACCAAAAGCACGCTGACGCTCCAACAATGTTTTTTCATTTAGTCCATATATTTTCTTAGGTGTCGCTAAGGCCTTAAGATCAACCACCTGATCCTTAATCCATTCCTTATAAGGATAGCGATCGATATATTCTTGTTTCAATTCCTGATCTTCTATAACACGTCCTTTTTCCGTATCAATAAGAAAAATTTTCCCTGGCTGCAAACGTCCTTTAATTTTTACACGATCTTGTTTAATCGGTAAAACACCTGACTCTGAGGCCATGACAACAATGTCATCTTTAGTTATCCAATAACGTGAAGGACGCAGACCATTGCGATCCAAAACAGCTCCAATACAACGCCCGTCTGTAAAGGCAATTGAAGCCGGTCCATCCCAAGGCTCCATTAAACAAGAATGATACTCATAAAACGCTTTTTTATCTTCGGATATATTTTTATCCTGATTCCACGCCTCAGGAATCATCATTAAAATCGCATGAGGCATTGAACGCCCAGAAAGAACCAACATTTCAAAAACATTATCAAGCGTAGCCGAATCACTTCCATGAGGTGTAACAATGGGGGTAATCTTTTTTAAATCCTCACCAAAAGCGTCAGAAATAAATTGCTCTTCACGTGCGTGCATCCAATTAATATTACCACGCAATGTATTAATCTCTCCGTTATGTGCAATCATACGATAAGGATGCGATAACGCCCATGTAGGAAAAGTATTTGTACTGTAACGAGAATGGACAAGCGCAATGGCTGAGGTCATCTCTGGATCCAATAAATCCGGAAAAAACTGATCAACTTGCTCAGGCATCAACTGCCCTTTATAAACAATCGTTTTGCTGGAAAGACTGCAAAAGTAATAATAATTTCTCTGACTTAAAACAGACTTCTGAACAACATTATATAAACGCTTACGAATCACATAGAGCTTACGTTCAAAAGCCTCTAAAGGTGTATCTTTCCCACGGCCAACAAAAACCTGTTTAAACTCCGGCTCTACTGAACGCGCCACATGCCCTATTTTATTGCTATTATGAGGAACTGCACGCCATCCTAAAAACTCTTGTTCTTCTTCATGAATAATATGCTCAAACCATTTTTCAATCGTATTACGTTCTTCTAAATTTGGTGGAAGAAATACTATACCTGCACCATAATCCCCTGGATCTGGTAACTCAATATTCAGTTTGTCACACTCTTTACGTAAAAAAGCATCTGGCATTTGAATCAAAATACCAGCCCCATCCCCTGTTTCAGGGTCGCAACCACAAGCGCCTCTATGAGTTAAGTTAACTAATATTTGAATTCCATCACGCACAATATCATGCGACTTCTGCCCCTTCATGTGGGCAATAAAACCAACCCCGCAGGCATCATGTTCAAAAGAAGGATCATATAACCCTTGTTTTTTAGGATAAAAAGCGTGACTCATAAAATAAACAACTCCATTTTCAAAATTTAAATTTCCTCATTGTACCGATTTTCGAAAAGAATGCAAATAAAAATTATTTCCTAATTCCAGCTTCATATATATTTTTTCCCTTCTTCTCAGTCTGTTTAATTTGAATTTTATTTTTAGAATTAAAAAAGCTAAAAATTCTTGTTAAAAATTCCATATGTTCCTCCCCAAGGGACTATGGCATAGTCCTATCAATAGACCAGCTAGTAACAATAAAAAAATTATTTCATAAATATTAAAAATTTTATTCGAAAAATAAGGGGACATTCTAATAGTCATTCAATTAAAAGACATCTCATTTTTAACACCACTTTCCTCATTAACCACTAAAAGCTTCCCCATATCTTCACTAATAAGTTGATCTTTAGCATTTAATAACTCAATCCCATAAATTTTTCCGCTTGGAGACATGTCCACCATTAGCTCATCACTAATATGAAGTGTTTGCACATCT
>UOGJ01000005.1_pt1 | contig 14095 bp, 13 predicted proteins | sample 1989031 | NCBI WGS metagenome assembly UOGJ01 (sample SAMEA4712195, study PRJEB27164) | hydrothermal vent metagenome | biome: marine basaltic hydrothermal vent biome; feature: marine hydrothermal vent; material: mineral | place: Pacific Ocean | collected 2011-06-14/2011-07-23 | depth 1719 m | reverse complement strand
TTGCCCGGCCGCGTATTTTGACGCTTAATAATGAAACAGCTGAAATTCAGATCAAAACAGATGAGGCTATTGGGCTGGCTTCTAACACAACATCTGCTGAAGGAACAGCCTCAACAGTGGCGACAGCAGAGCGGGTTGAAACAGGAGTTTTTCTTAAAGTAACACCGCAGGCTAACATAAAAACACGAGAAATTACGATGGCAATTGAACCTAGAGTAGTTCAAGCGAGATCAGGACAGACATTCAGTGGGAATACATTTAGGGATCCGGAAGAGCGAGGAACAAAGTCGCATCTTCGGATTAGAGATGGCGATACTATTATTATTGGAGGGTTGCTTCGAACAGATATATCAAATATTAAAACAAAAGTACCTATTTTAAATCGTATTCCAGTTTTAGGAGCAGCCTTTCGACATAAAGATTTAAAAGAAACAGAGAGAGAATTAGTTATATTTATTACACCTCATATTCTTCGTGAAGAACTAGCTGGAAATTTATATCCTCGAAAAAAAAATATTATTCGAGAGCAAACTCATCCTTCACAAAAAATGAGGGCTGTTGATCAGGCGTTATCATTTATCGAAAGGCAGCGTTAAAGGTTTTAAAATGGCATATTTAAAATTAGGTGAAATTTTAATCAATCAGGACTTAATAACAAGCGAACAGCTTCAGAAGGCTATTGATGTTCAGAAAAAAGAAGGTGGACGGATTGGTGAAGTTTTTATAAAGCTTGGTTTGATTACAGAAGAAAATATGACAGAGGCGATTGGTCTTCAGTTAGGTGTACCCTATTACTCTTCTGATAATCCAGAATTACTTAAACCAAAAACAGGCCTGGGATTAAAAGAAATTATTTCGAGTGATTTTTGTCATAAAAATTGTGTTTTACCTCTATCCAAACATCTCAACTCTCTCACATGTGCTGTTTGTGATCCATTAGATTTATTGCTACTCGATAACTTAAAAAGAATTACTAATCATGAGATTAATGTTGTTGTTGCAACGCGAGGCTCTTTGCAGAAGGCTATTGCAGATTTTCATAAAACAGAAGCTAAGGAAGAGGGAATGGCTTCTATGTTAGACGCGGCAGTTGAGAGCTCTTATGAAAAGAGCAATGAAGACGGGCCGACTATTGCAGTAAAAAAAAGTACAGCAGCAGAGTTAAGTTTAGATAAATTAATTGAAAAAGCAGGAGAGGCTCCTGTTATTAAGTTAGTCGATTTAATTATCCGTCAAGCTATTGATGACAGAGCGAGTGATATTCATATTGAGCCTTTTGATAATAAAATTTATCTGCGTTATCGGATTGATGGAAAATTATATAACATTCCGCCACCGGCACCACATTTTCATCTCCCAATTGTTTCCCGTATTAAAATTCTCTCTAAGTTAGATATTGCCGAAAAGCGTCTTCCACAAGATGGTACGATTACTGCTAAGTTAGAAGACCGTGAGGTTGATTTACGTATTTCAACGGTACCAACGATTTGGGGAGAAAAGGTTGTTATGCGTATTTTAGATAAAGCAGCTGTTCCTTTAGAGTTAGCAGGGTTAGGTTTTGATGCGAAGCAAATTGAAGCCTTACGTAAAGCTCTTGCCTCTCCACATGGGTTATTTTTTGTAACAGGTCCAACGGGGAGTGGAAAATCAACAACATTATATTCTGCCGTAAATGAAACCGTTGATCCTTCTAAAAACATTGTAACAGCAGAAGATCCGGTAGAATACAAATTAGATGGGATTAACCAAGTTTCTGTTAAGCCTTCTATAGGTTTAACATTTGCAACGGCTTTAAAGGCTTTTTTACGGCAGGATCCAGATATTATTATGGTTGGAGAGACGCGTGATTTAGAAACAGCCTCCATTTGTGTTCGTGCGGCGTTGACGGGACATTTTGTTTTAAGTACCCTGCATACAAATGATGCAGCGTCTGCCATAACAAGGTTAGTTGATATAGGTGTTCCACATTATCTTTTAACCCCTTCTCTTACAATGATTTTAGCTCAACGTTTGGCACGACGTCTTTGTCTGGACTGTAAAGAACCTTATGAACCAGATCCAGGACAACATCAGGGGATAGTTTTTGAAAGTGATCTAATTTATCGTCCCAAAGGGTGTGATGAGTGTAGCCATACCGGATACCATGGTCGATTAGTTGTGGCTGAGGTTTTGGAAGTCAATGATGAGATTCGAGTATTAATAGGTAATGAAGCGACCGCTTTAGAAATTAAAAACGCAGCGCGTAAGAATGGAATGAGCACTGTATTTGAGTCGGGAATAAAGAAGGTAGATCAAGGGGAAACCAGCTATGAAGAAATCTGTCGGATTAGTGTGGAGTAAGCAAAAGTGCCTAAATTTTATTATGTTGTAAAAGATAAAAATGGAAAAACATATAAAGATGTTCGAGAATCAGCGAATCAATCTTCTCTTATTACTCAGTTTCAGAACGAAGGATATTTTATTGTTAGCATCAAACACATTTCTTCTGATGTCTCACAAAAGCAGTTAAAATCAACGCAAAAAACTAAGAAAGAAAAAGAGTTTACACATAAAAAAATCAAACTTCAGGATGTTCTTATTTTTGCACGGCAATTAACCGTTATGTTGGAAGCAGGGGTTACTCTTGTACGGAGCCTTAATGTTATTCAAACACAAATTAAGAGTCAGCAATTATCAGAAGTTTTGGCGCAAGTTAAAGCTGATGTGGAAAAGGGTACAGCTTTTAGTGCAGCTTTAGCACAGCACCCAAAGGTTTTTAATCAATTCTGGGTGAGTCTTATGGAGGTTGGTGAAGCTTCTGGGACCATTCCTACTGTATTAGAAAAGTTAGCGGGTTATTTAGAACAACAAGCGGCCTTTCGATCTACGATTATTTCAGGGGTTATTTATCCTCTTATTCTTTTTTGTGTTTCGATGGGGGCAGTGGCTTTTTTTGCTTTATTTGTAGGTCCTCGATTCGAGGCTATTTTTGATTCGATGAATGTGGATTTACCACTTATTACACGGGTACTTTTATCAGTTTTTAGATTTTTTAAGGAAAAGTTTTTTTTGATTTTAGGAGGAGTAGGATTAGTTATTTTTCTTTTTAAAAAATATATTCAAACATATAACGGACGTACTAATTATGAAAAATTTCTCTTAGGATTTCCTGTTATTGGAGATGTGTATACCTCTATTCTTGTCGAACGGTTCACTTCTCAAATGTCACTTTTGGTTGACTCCGGTGTTCCTATTTTATATGCTTTAGACATTACGGAACGTTTGGTTGACAATAATGTGTGTGCCGAAGTTGTTAGTAATATTAGAGAAGGAGTACGTCAAGGAGATTTTTTTGCAGCGTCTATGGAACGAAGTGGTTTTTTTCCTTCTTTATGTTTACAAATGATCATGGTGGGGGAAGAAACGGGAGAGCTTAGTAAGATGTTTCGACATATTGCAGCCTTTTATCAGAGCGCAGTTAAAACGTTTATGGAACGATTTGCAACGATTATTGAGCCTTTTATGCTTGTTTTTATGGGGGCTATTATAGGAACAATTGTAGTGGCTATGTTTTTACCAATGTTTAATTTGTCACAGCTTGGTGGAGGGTAAAAATATGAAATTTATTTTTATTTTTGGTCTATTCTATTCTATTGTAAGTTAATTATGTAACGATTGAAGGGAGGTGGGATTAAAAAAATTATTTCCTCAATTTGACAATTGAATAATTATATTTTATACTTGCGTTAAGAATAAAAATAAGGCTTTAAGTTATTGCCAAAGGTAAACTGCTCGCAAGGGTGGGACACAAAGCTAAAGGGTCCAAAATTTTTGGATAGCCAGCTATCAGTAATTGATTAATGTGACCTATTCTATGCGCGTGGAATAGGTTTTTTTATTAATGGTAAATTAAAGTTAAATAAAAAGAAGAAATTAAGAAAAAGGAGAGAAGATGAAATTGAAAAAAATGAACAACAAAAGTGGTTTTACTTTGCTGGAAATTATTATCGTTATTATTATTGTTGGGGTTTTAGCAAGTTTAGCATTACCAAAGTTTTTTCAAACAGTTGAGTTTTCTCGCTCTACTGAAGCGACAAATGTCCTTGGAAGTGCTAAAAGATCTGCGGACCGTTGTTCCATGATGGGAGGGGCATCAGCAGATTATTCTTCATGTAATACATTTTCTGCTTTAGCTATGGAAGACCCTGGATTAAGTCCTAACGCACATTTTTGTTACGCCATAAGTTGGAGTTCACCAACGTTAACTATGGTAGCTACTCGGAATGGTACGAATAGTGGGGATGGTTCGGGTGATTATACGGATGTAGCAGCGTGTTTAGCAGGTTCGGGGTCAATAATTACATTTGCCTTAAACGCTACAACAGGAGCTGTTACAAAAAGTGGAACGGGACCATTCGCAGGAATTCAGTAGTTTATAGTCGCTTAAAGTATAAAGCAACATTTTCCGGTTTTAGAACGGAAAATGTTGCTGTCTTTTTTTAGATTGGAAAATATGGTGACAATATTGCGAAAAAATTCAGCTTTTACATTAACAGAAATTATTATAGTTATTGTTATTATTGGTGTTATGGCGGGGTTTGTCCTTCCTCGGTATACCCTCGCCATGGAACGTATGCGTGTTTCAGAAGGCGTTCAGATTTTAATTTCTTTATTAGGGGCACAAAAACGTTATGAAATGGAAAATGGAGTTTTTGCGGATGATTATGCTGATTTAGATGTCACGATTCCTATTTCGGATAATTTTGATTCTATTACTAATGATGAAATTAATACATCAGATCCTGTAGTAGATGTTGTACGCACGGGAGATTACACACTGTCCATTGATGAGGATGGAACAATTAGTTGTACAGATTCGGGAAGCCCAATTTATACATGTGCACAGGTTGGGTATTAGAAAATGTTATGAATATAAAACAAACAAAAGCTTTTACATTGACAGAATTAATGATCGTGGTAGTGATTGTAGGGATTACAGCTACTTTTGCTATTCCAAGTTATACCAAATCTATTGCACGTTCTCATCAACGAGATATGGTTACTCAGCTTCAGACACTTCACGCCTCCAATTTAATTTATCGGGCACAAGCAGGAACCTATTGGGATACAGGGGGGACGGCAGAAACAGCTTTGGCAACGATTAATAGCACATTAGGAATTAATATTATTGCTAATGATGGCACAACTTACTCTTATAATAGTGCTGATGGAAGTGCATTTACGGCAACGGCTGCTTGGGGAGGTTTTATTGTTTCAGTAGATGAAGGGGCTATTGTAGCTGGAACTAATCCAAGTTGTTCAGGGAGTTGCCCGTAATCATGTTAAGAGCTATTAGACAAAATAAACAACCAGTTTTAGGTAAAGCTGGTTTTTCTATTTTAGAGGTGATTATATCCGCTGTCATTTTTGTGATTGCCGTTGCTGGAGTACTAAGCTCTGTTTCTATGCTTCGTCCTAAAGGAGGAGCTTCTTCTAAGAAACTAGAGGCAACTTATACAGGAAAAAGTATTATAGATCAGTTGCGTAGTGAAGTTGATGCGGGAACATGGGATACAGGAAATTTGCAAGTGGGTGTTGATTATACGCGAACTGTTGGAAGTCATACTGTAAACTATTATTTAGTTGATGTTCCTTCAGGATGTACCTCGGGTGTCGATTGTGCAGCACGACAGATGTTTATGAATATTTATTATACGGAGTAATTATTGATTATGCGTTGGGGTAATAGAGGACTCACACTCACAGAACTATTAGTTTCCACAGCTCTTATTGGAATTATTACATTAGGGGTTGTGGCATTTAGTATATCTATGAAAGGGATTCAGGAATCGACGAATAAAACGACACTTCTTAATATGCAGGTGATAGCGGTTATGACAAATATTAAGCGGGATGCTTTTTTAGCTGTGGGTAATCAAGCAGATCCAGGTATTCTCGTGGAATTTTCTACTCCAGCGAATAATAATTGGATAGCTTTTCGACAAGATCAAAACGTACCACCGACACCAGCAGACTTTTCAGATGATGTTTGGGTTATTTATATCCGTGATTTAACAGCAGATACACTACGTACATGTACGAAAACTTCTGCACCGACATCAGCAGCTTCTATACTTGATTCCTCCTGCAGTGCTGCTAATGCCCTTGAGCTGTCTTCACATATTGAAAATGTTATGTTTGAGCTAATCACGGCAGGGCGTTTTAATGTGGATATCATGGTGCAGGTACGTTTTACTCCAGGAACAGTTGTAAATCCTATTGATAATCCAGAATATATATTAAGTGATCAAATTAGTCCGCCAGGACATAATTGGTAATATGCACCGTATCTATTACCCTTCGAATTTTTGCAAAGCAGAACAAGTATTGATTACAGATTCTAGTGAACTTCATCATCTGCATGGTGTTTTACGTCTTGGTAAGGGAAGTAAAGTGAGGATATTTGACGGGCAAGGAAAAGAGGCTGCGGGCGAAATTTCTTTTATAGGTCCACGTAAGGCCGTCATTAATATCTTTTCCATCAAAGAGATCGTTCCTAAAATTCCAAGTATTATTCTAGCCTGTGCGGTTCCTAAAAAAACAAAATTTGAAATGATTATTGAGAAGGCTACGGAGTTAGGGGTTGATGAAATTATCCCATTAAAAACCAAACGGACAGAAATGAGTTTAACGGGTGATCGGGCGAGCAAGAAAATAAAACGGTATCAAATAGTGGCTATTAATGCAGCGAAACAATCAGGAAGATTGATTGTTCCAAAAATTCATCCTATCACAGAGTTTTCTAAAGCGATTGAGTATTTGCAGGGACAGAGTCAAATGATTATCCCAAGCTTAAGTGGTAAGCGTCAGAATTTAATTCAAATTTTGCAAGATATTCAATCACCTCAAAGTATTTCTTTCCTTATAGGTCCTGAAGGAGATTTTACAGAAAAAGAGTATAAGTTAGCTTGGAATAATGGTGCACATCCAGTTACTCTTGGAAATACCATTCTTAAAGTAGAGACGGCAGCTATATCCGTTATGTCCTGTGCTCAACTTTTTTATCATTCCCCAAAACATTGACATTATATATATACTAAGATATAATCCAACACTCTTGACTTGAGAGAGAAATTCCGAGGTTCCCCTACATATAAACAATTACCCCATTTATTAAGGGAGGATGTTATGACTGAACAGAAGACATCAGTAAATTTAGATAATAGAAAAAAAGCGCTGGAGCTGGCTTTAACGCAGATTGAAAAACAATATGGCAAGGGGTCGATTATGAAGTTGGATGGCTCCATTAATACGGATGTTGAAGCGATCCCGACAGGATCAATATCTTTAGATCTTGCCTTAGGCATTGGCGGTATTCCACGCGGCCGTGTGGTTGAGATTTATGGCCCAGAGTCTTCTGGAAAGACGACGTTAACTTTAAGTGTGATTAGTCAGATGCAAAAAATGGGTGGAACAGCGGCGTTTATTGACGCTGAGCATGCCTTTGATGCCTCCTATGCTAAAAAAATTGGTATTAAGCTCGAAGATTTATTAATTTCTCAGCCGGATACAGGAGAACAAGCCCTTGAAATTGCTGAAACATTAGTGCGTTCTAATGCCGTGGATTTGATTGTTGTTGATTCTGTGGCGGCATTAACACCACGAGCAGAAATTGAAGGAAATATGGGGGATTCGCATATGGGTCTTCAGGCACGTTTGATGTCTCAAGCTTTGCGCAAGTTGACCGCTGTGATTAAAAAATCCAATACTTGTGTTGTATTTATTAATCAAATCCGTATGAAAATCGGGGTAATGTTTGGTAGTCCAGAAACGACGACAGGTGGAAATGCTTTAAAATTTTATGCTTCGGTACGGATTGATTTGCGTAAAAAAGAGGTATTGAAACAAGGCGAAGAAATTATTGGTAACCGTGTGAAGGCTAAGGTTGTTAAAAATAAGATTGCCCCTCCATTTAAAGAAGCGGAGTTTGAGATTCATTATACTGAAGGCATATGTCATTCCGCAGGTCTTTTGGATATGGCGGTTAAATATGAAATTGTCCAAAAGTCTGGGGCATGGTTTGCTTTTGAAAATGAAAAAATTGGACAAGGAAAAGAAAATTCACGTCAATATTTGGTCGAAAATCCAAAAATAATGGCTAAGATTGAGAAATTGATTTGGAGTAAAATTAAACAAGATTAATAGGAAGTATAAGGACTTAAAGAGGTAAGTGGTTCTTTTCACTTACCTCTTCTATTTTAAAATATGACAACCAACGAAATTCGAACAAAATTTTTAGATTTTTTTTCTTCTAAAGGGCATGCACGTGTCGCAAGTGATTCGTTAGTTCCCAAAGAAGATCCTACCGTATTATTTACCACGGCAGGAATGCAGCAATTTAAGCGGCAGTTTTTAGGTCATATTGAGGGATATACACGTGCGACCACTTCACAAAAATGTTTACGTACCGACGATCTTGATGAAGTCGGAAAGACAGATTTTCATCATACCTTTTTTGAAATGCTTGGAAATTTTTCTTTTGGTGATTATTTTAAAAAAGAGGCTATTGGTTGGGCCTGGGAGTTTTTGACGAAAGAATTAAAAATTCCAGCTGAAAAACTTTGGGTGTCTGTTTATAAAGAGGATAGTGAGGCCAAGGAAATATGGTTAAGCAATATTAAAATAGCGTCGGATAGGCTTGTTGAGTTGGGCGATAAAAGTAATTTTTGGCCGGCCAATGCACGGGAAGCAGGGCCTAATGGACCTTGCGGACCATGTTCAGAAATTTTTTATGATTATGGGATTAATGAAAATTGTACAAATACAGATTGTAATCCGGAGTGTGATTGCGGACGATTTTGTGAGATTTGGAATTTAGTGTTTACACAATTTAATCGTAAAGACGGCGGTGTCTTAGATCCTCTTCCGAGTAAAAATATTGATACAGGAATGGGTTTGGAACGTTTGGTGGCGCTTATGCAGGGTGAGAAAAATAATTTTAATACCGATGTGTTTGAGCCGATTTTAAAAGGGATTGAAGATAATATTGTGCAAGGAAAGCATGAGCTAACATTACGTAATAAACGTGTAATGGCCGATCACATGCGCGCGGTAGTGTTTGGAATTAATGATGGCGTTGTTCCTTCTAATGAAGGCCGTGGTTATGTGATGAAGAAATTGATCATTGATATTACAGATATTGCCTTACAGGCAGGATTAAGAGAACCGGCGGTGTATACTCTTGTTCCTTTAGTGGTCAAAGCAATGCAAGAAGCTTATCCTGAAATTAGTGAAAAGGCTAAAGATATCGCTGCCATTATTCGTAATATTGAAGAAGCTTATATTAAAGTTCGACGAGAACGTCTACCGGAGTTAGAAAGTAAAGTTAAAGCGATAAAGACTTCTGAGGAGATGGGGAATCTTATTTTTATTTTTAAAGATACCTACGGTCTAACATTGCCGACGATTGAAAATGTTATTAAAGCTTTAGGGATTGATCCGATAGTTTTAGATAAGGCATTAATACATTTTGAAGAGTTGATGTTTAAACAGCAAGAGCAGTCACGGGCATCTAGTAAAATGACTGGGGATGTTTTTACGGGGATGGAATTAGATTTGAATTTACCAAAAACAAAGTTTTTAGGTTATGAACAACTGCAAAGTACAGCAGTGGTATTGGGGTTGTTTATTGATGATCAAAAAGTTGAACAGGTCGAGAGTGGGGATAAAATAAAAATTATTTTAGATCAAACACCTTTTTATGCAGAGTCCGGTGGGCAGGTTAGTGATACAGGCATTCTTACAGGAAAAGACGGAGTTATTACAATTGAAAGTGTGCAAAAAATAGATGATATTTTTATTCATTCAGGAATAGTTAAAGAAGGGACACTGAAAGTTAAAGATGCCCTTAAGGTTCAAGTCAATGAGACGCGACGTTTAGCAATTATGCGGCATCATACAGCGACGCATATTTTACAGGTGGCATTACGTACCGTTTTAGGAACACATGTCAAACAGCAAGGGTCTTTGGTTGATGAAAGCCGTTTGCGTTTTGATTTTACACATCATAAAGCTGTCACTGCCCAGGAAATTCAACACATTGAAGATTATGTTAATAATGCTGTTTTATCATGCGACAAAGTTGAGAAAGAGGTTTTATCTAGAGAAGAAGCGAGTAAGAGTGGGGCATTGGCTTTTTTTGCTGAGAAATATGGAGAGACAGTGCGCGTTATTTCTATTGGTGATTATTCTAAAGAGTTTTGCGGTGGAACACATTTGGATTCGACAGGACAAATCGGAATTTTAAAAATAACCAGTGAAAGTGCTATTGCTCAAGGTATTCGTCGTCTAGAAGCCAAAGCCGGGACATGTGCTCTAGATGAAATTAAAGCACAAGAACAACAGCTAGAGAAAATGGCAAAAGCATTAAAGTCACCGCAAAGTGAGTTGTTTGAATGCGTTGCAGGGCAGGTTAAACGGATTAAAGAGCTTGAGAAAGAATTAGAAAATTTTCGATTTGAAGAGGTTAAAAAATCTTTAGAAGGTGTTTTAAAAAATGCGAAAGAAATGGATTCTATTACACTAATTACACATTGTTTTGAAAATATGGAAATGGGCTTATTACGAAAAGCCGCGGATATTTTAAAGAAGAAAGCAACATCATTTATTATTGTTTTAGGTGCAAAGACACAGGCAACAAGTGCTTCGATATTGGTTGTTGTTTCAGAGGATGTGATTAAAAAAGGTTTAAAAGCTAATGAACTTGTTTCAGAGTTAGCCATAATGATTGGCGGCAGCGGCGGAGGGCGGCCACAGATGGCGCAGGCAGGGAGTAAAGAATCAGGAAAAGTTATCTCTGCCATTGCACAGGCACAAAACATAATACGGGAAAAATTAAAGCCATGAAAATTTTGACACAAAAAGGGCAAGCCATTCAAAAGCTTTATAATCGACTTTCGTATACGCAAAAAAAACATGTCGAGGAACGTGTCCGGAAAATTATTAATGATGTGCGCGATAATGGTGATGAAGCTGTTATTAAATATACAAAACAATTTGATAAGGTAAAATTAACCGCTAAGCAAATACATGTGCCGGAAAGTGAAATCAGCGGGGCGTTTCAAAATATTACAAGTGATTTTATATCCAGCCTTAAAGTGATTATTCACAATGTGTCCTCATTTTATAAAAAACAAAAACATAAACCCTGCCGTGTGCGGGATGGGGAAGGTGTTTTATTAAAGGAAAATATAACGCCCTTAGAAAGTGTCGGAATTTACATTCCCGCAGGAACCGCACCATTGGTTTCGACAGTGTATATGACCGTCGTTCCAGCAAAAGTGGCAGGTGTGAAACGTATCGTCATTGCGACCCCGCCCAATAAAGATGGGCATGTTGATCCTTATATTTTGGCTGTAGCAAATCTTCTTAAAGTTAATGAAATCTATAAAGTCGGTGGGGCCCAAGCCATTGCTGCCTTAGCGCATGGAACTAAAACAATTCCAAAAGTGGATAAAATTATTGGTCCAGGAAATATGTATGTCACCGAAGCCAAGCGTCAACTATTTGGATTCGTGGATATTGATATGTTGGCAGGCCCCTCGGAGTTAGCTATTATTGCGAATCGACACAGTAACCCACAATATATTATTGCAGACATGGAAGCGCAAGCAGAGCATTTAGGGGGGCTTTCTATTTTAGTGACGACATCCAAACAAATCATCAAACAGGTCCGTAAAAAAGTTCCGAAGGGATATATTATTTACGCTAAAAATATTGATGAAGCCATTAACATTGTTAATAAAATTGCACCGGAACATTTAGAAATTTTAATAAACTCACCGGCATCTGTAGCTAAAAAGATTAAAAATGCCGGAGCGATATTTTTAGGGCCTTATAGTCCGACGGCGTTAGGTGATTATGCCGCAGGGCCAAGCCATGTTTTACCAACAATGGGGAGCGCACGATTTTTTTCTGGTCTTGGGGTTTCAGATTTTTTAAAGAAAACACATATTATTTCTTATTCTAAGCGCGCGCTTGAAAAAATACGTCCGCACGTGGAGAAAGTAGCGAAGTTAGAGGGTTTACAGAAACATTACGAATCGGTAAATATTCGATTTACAGGATAAAAAAGGAGAACTAGGATGTCTGAACGTAAAGCAACATTAGAACGTAAAAGCAAAGAGACACAAATTATAGCAGAATTGAATATAGACGGTAAAGGTGAAACTAAAATTAACACACCTATTAAATTATTAGATCATATGCTGGAACTTTTTGCCTTTCATGGTTTTTTTGATTTAACATTGGATGTTAAAGGAGACACGGAAATTGATATTCACCATACCAATGAGGATATTGGAATTGTTTTAGGAAAAGTTTTCAAGAAGGCTTTGGATGAAAAGCAGGGGATTAAGCGTTTTGGTTCTGGGGACTCGCCTATGGAAGCAACTTTAGGAAGTACCGTTGTTGATATTAGTGGACGGGGTTATTTAACATTAAGTTTAGAAGGCAAAGTTCCGAAAATTGAAGATCAAGAAGATTATGCTATGAAATATTTAAACCATTTTATGGAATCTTTTGCACATAATCTTGGTGCTACCATTAATATTACAATTAAAAACCCTGATGAAGATCTGCATACAAATATCGAAACAGTTTTTAAATCTTTAGGGCAGGCATTAGATCAAGCAACACAAGTAGATCAACGAAGAGCAGGGGAAGTTCCTTCGACAAAGGGAATTATTGATTAATGATAGCAATCATAGATTACGGCGCAGGAAATTTACGTAGTGTTCAAAAGGCATTAGAAAAAGTTGGTGCTCAAACACAAATCACGCAAAATCCAATAGATGTTCAGAATGCTTCTAAAGTGGTATTGCCTGGCGTTGGGGCGATGCAGCCGGCGATGGATAAACTCAAAGCATTAGGACTTATGGATGTATTATATGAAACCGTTAAGACGGATAAACCTTTTTTAGGAATCTGCGTTGGTTTTCAATTATTATTTGAAAAAAGCAGTGAAGGTAGAGGTGAATCATCGGAAGGTCTTGGAATATTAAAGGGAAGCGTTGAACGGTTTACATCATTGAAAGTTCCGCATATGGGATGGAATCAGCTAAATATCATTCAACAAGACTGCCCACTTTTTTTAGGAATTAATAGCTTAGCGGAGGTATATTTTTGCCACTCCTATTATGCTTTACCAGTTGATGCGAGAGTTACGGCAACAGCAACAGATTATGGAAAAATATTCGCATCTTCTGTGGCACGTAATAATCTTTTTGGCGTTCAGTTTCATCCAGAAAAAAGCCAGAAGGTTGGGTTAAAAATTTTAGAAAATTTTGTAAAACTATAACCAATGTCCGACACCCGATGTCGGACATTGGTTTGGTAACTTAGGGGGAGTATGATTATTTTTCCGGCAATAGATATTAAAGAGGGTAAGGTTGTTCGTCTGTTACAAGGGCAGTTTGATAAGGTGACGGAGTATTCTGGAGATCCTGTGGTGGTTGCGAAACAATGGGTTCAACGAGGGGCTCAGTGGCTGCATGTGATTGATTTGGATGGGGCTAAGGATGGGAAGATTCGAAATCTAGAAAGTATTGCCAATATTGCTAAGGCTGTAAACGTGCCAATTCAAATGGGTGGAGGGGTTCGCACAGAGGCGGATATTCAGCAATTATTGGATGCTGGTGTTACACGTGTAGTATTGGGAACAAAGGTTATTGAAGATCGGGATTTTTTGAAACGTATTTTATTAAAGTGGCCGGAAAATATTGCTGTGAGTGTTGACTGCTCAAAAGGTATGGTTGCTCAACGCGGTTGGACTTCTGTGACGGAATTACGTGATGTTGATTTTGTTAAAGAACTCGAGGAATTAGGGCTTAAATATTTAATTTATACAGACATTGCACGTGACGGTATGTTAAGCGGCCCAAATCTTGAAAGTATTAATGAAGTCTTAGACGTAATTAGTATTTCATTTATTGCATCAGGAGGAATATCCAATTTAGAGGATATAAAAGATTTATCGATGCTGCAGTCCAAGGGGCTTGTTGGTGCGATTACTGGTAAAGCCATTTATGAAGGGACATTAAATTTAGAAGAGGCCTTG
>UOGJ01000090.1_pt1 | contig 14171 bp, 9 predicted proteins | sample 1989031 | NCBI WGS metagenome assembly UOGJ01 (sample SAMEA4712195, study PRJEB27164) | hydrothermal vent metagenome | biome: marine basaltic hydrothermal vent biome; feature: marine hydrothermal vent; material: mineral | place: Pacific Ocean | collected 2011-06-14/2011-07-23 | depth 1719 m | reverse complement strand
TTAGCAGTGAGTACAGCGAAGCAAAACAGGTTTTTAAAAGAATTGGAATAGCACCGATAGCCACGATTTTATGTAAAGATAGTAGAGGGATTTTAAATGGAGGTTCTCTGCCATGAAATTGCAACAACGTGCCACAGTTTAAACATTCCATAGGATTAACACCAAAGGAAGCCTTAATCATTTCTTTCCAAGGAGTATAAACTTTGGTTTTTAAAAGATAAATTATTTTTTTAAGGAATCCAAAAACGAGAGGTAAAAGTTTTCCGGATAATTTGTTAGCAAGGAATCCGTAGTAACGGATATTTCTAAAACTTTTGTTGGGGATAAGATCAACAAGGCAAGCAATAAAATCTAAGACGGGTAAAGATTTTAAATGTTTGGTTTTGGTATAGTGATCGAGGAATTCAAAAGTGTCTAGTTCATCACCGTCGAGTTATTTTGCAAATTTTATGAAACTATCTATATTAATAATCTTCCTGCATTTTTAGGGTTAACGAATAAGGATAAACAGGTTTCTCCTTGTTCTGACACAGAAGATTTGAGTGATTGTTATAATATGAGTTTTTTAATTAATAAATTTAAAAAAGTTTTTATTTAAATAAACTTATTTTTTAAAAGGTTGAGTAAATTATTTTATAGTAGAATCATATCTTGATTCCCCATAATCACAATGCTATAGTCCCTCCATTATGAATTCATATTTCTTTCATCCCCACGAATTTGCCTTTGTCGGTTATTCTCATTCGGGCAAGACGACGTTAGATGGTGATGTCGCATTAAAATTAAATTTTGTGGCTGAATTTATAGAAGTTTTAGAAATTAAACATTTATGAAAAAAATCACCATTCAATATTATGCTATTCTCCGTGAAAAACGTGGTGTTAGTGAAGAATGTATTGAAACGGAATTAGATACGGCATGCGCTCTTTATGAAGAGTTAAAGCAAAAACATAATTTTTTATTATCAATAGAAAGTCTAAAGGTTTCTATTAATGAAGAATTTGTAGACTGGAAAACGGTTATTCATTCCGGTGATATTATTGTTTTTATCCCCCCTGTCGCTGGAGGATGAAAAGTAAGTATAAATTTTTTATTGATAAGAATATCTTATGGATAAAATTAAAAATAAAATATTTATTATTTTGTTTTGATTCATTAAAGTAACTTTATTTTTAGAGCAGGAACAAAAATTTTAGGCATGAGCGAAAATACACCCGACAATCAAAATTATTTATGGATCATTACTGGTGTTTTTATTGCATTAGCGGTGAGCTTTATTTTTAATCTATGGGGGTCTCCAAGAAAAGTTGCGGAGATAAACGCTGTTGATAAAAAATTTATTTCTAATGATACAGTGCGCGATCCTTTAAAAAAGCCTACGATACAACAGGCAGGATTTACATATAATTGTAATAATTGTCATCAACATATTACACCGTCAAAAACACAGCAGAGGCGTAGAGCTGCTCATGAAACTATTAAGTTAGAGCATGGTATTAATAAAAGTTGTTATAATTGCCATAGTCAATCTAATCGGGAAATGTTATTTGATATTAATGGAAAGGATGTTCCTTTTAGTAAGAGTGAATTATTATGTCAGAAATGTCATGGCCCTAAATATCGAGATTGGGAAATCGGAGTTCATGGTCGCCCTAGTGGATATTGGGATAAGAGTAAGGGGAAGGAAACGGTGAAGGCGACTTGTGTTGCCTGTCATAATCCGCATTCTCCAAAATTCAAAGCCATTGAACCAGCACCGGCACCGGTGAGTATTAAGGAAAGTTTTTATTGGTAACCAATCCCACTTCGTAAGTGGAATTGGTTTTGGTAATTAAAATGAATGAAGATAATAATATGAAAATGGATCGACGTGATTTCCTTAAGCGAGGGGCTGTTATGGCTGCTGGGATTAGTGCTATGGTAGCGGCTTTGTCTCCATTAAAAGAAATAGGTGGTGATTTTGACTTTGAACAATTTGTTCAAAAGCATTACAAAGAATTGTCCCAAGAAGAAATGGAAAAAGTGCTTACTCGCATTGAGCGTAAGGTTAAAGAAAAATATGATGTTGATGCAACGGTTAGAGATATTAAAGCGATGGACGGGGTTGAATTTGGTTATGCTTTAAATTTAAGCCGATGCATTGGGTGTCGTAAATGTGTGCATGCCTGTGTTAGTGAAAACAATCAATCTCAAAGTCCTGAAATTCAATATATCCGTGTTCTTAAAATGGAACAGGGGAGTATGGATATGGAAAAGGGTGTCCATGATTATGATGTTAAAAAGGTTCCTGAAGAAGGTCACTTTTATATGCCTGTTCAGTGTCATCAGTGTGAAAAACCACCTTGTGTAAAAGTCTGTCCTGTTAAAGCGACATGGCAGGAACCTGATGGGATTACGGTTATTGATTATGATTGGTGTATTGGTTGCCGTTATTGTGAAGCTGCTTGTCCATATTGGGCGCGTCGATTTAATTTTGCCGAACCCAAAATCCCAAAAGAAAAAATCAATCCGAATATGAGTTATCTTTCCAACCGTCCTCGTCAAAAAGGGGTTATGGAAAAGTGTACATTTTGTTTGCAACGTACACGCGAAGGAAAATATCCTGCGTGTTTAGAAGTCTGTCCGACAGGTTCCCGCGCGTTTGGTAATGTTCTTGATCCTAAAAGTGAAATTTCATATATTTTAAAAAATAAGCGTATATTTGTTTTAAAAGAAGAGGTGGGAACTTTGCCTCGATTTTTTTATTACTTTGATAAATAGGTTAAAATAATTATGTTTACATGGCTTAAAGATTACATTTATTTTCTTTACCGTTGTATCATCCTAAGTTTTCGTGGGAGTAAAATATTTTATGCGTGGATGACCGTTTTGACTGTATTAACTCTCATTGGACTTAATGCATACTGCAAACAACTGGTTGGCGGGCTTTATTTGACAGGACTAACGGATCACGTTTCCTGGGGGCTTTATATCGCGAATTTTACTTATCTTGTCGGTATGGCCGCGGCTGCTGTTATGCTTGTGATTCCTGTGTATGTATATAAAGAGAAGAAACTAGAGAATGTCGTTATCATCGGTGAGCTTTTTGCGATTGCTGCCATTATTATGTGTTTGTTATTTGTTATTGTTGATTTAGGTCGGCCCGATCGTTTTTGGCATTTAATCCCTGGCATTGGAAAATTTAATTGGCCAGTTTCTATGTTAAGCTGGGATGTTGTTGTATTAAATATTTATTTAGTCTTGAACCTTCATGTATGCGGTTATCTTCTTTATATGAAATATTTAGGACGCCAACCATCAAAATTGTTTTATATGCCTTTTGTATTTCTGTCCATAGTATGGGCCATCAGTATTCATACAGTAACAGCTTTTTTATTTGCTGGTTTAGGAGGACGTCCATTTTGGAATACAGCTATTTTAGGTCCGCGTTTTATCGCTTCGGCCTTTGCTTCCGGTCCGGCATTTATTGTTCTTACGTTGCAGGTTATTCGTAAATTTACGAACTATGAAGTGAAAGAAGTGACATTATTGGTTTTAAGGAAAATAATACAAGTCGCTTTAATTATTAGTGTTTTTTTACTTTTGAATGAATTTTTTACAGAATTTTATACGGATTCATTACATGTGGCCTCTATGCAATATTTATTTTTTGGTTTGCATGGGTACAATGGGCTTGTTCCTTGGATATGGACAGCCATGGTATTTAATATATTGGCACTTATTATTATAGTATTACCTATTTCAAAAAATATACGTTATTTTAATATTGCCTGCATTTTAATGATTATTGGTATCTGGATTGAAAAAGGAATGGGGTTAATTATTCCAGGATTTATTCCAACGCCATTAGGTGAAGTGGTTGAATATACGCCAACATTCAATGAAATTCTTGTTTGTATTGGTATTTGGGCTTTTGGATTTTTATTTTATACCATCCTTTTAAAGTTAGCGATTCCTATTTTAAAAGGAGATTTTAATATTGATTTAGAGTATGCAAAGATAAAAAAGGAGAGAGGCGTATGAAAAAAATTATTTTTACACTGTTGTTATTATTCATTAGTGCTTCATCAGTGAAGGCGGGTATGTTTGGTCCCAGTGAACTCTCTCCTGAATCAAAAAAATGTTTAGATTGTCATAAAAAAGAAACACCAGCTATTATTGAAATGTGGGGTTCTAGTAAACATTATCGAGGGAATGTTGGTTGTTTTGAGTGTCACCAGGCGGAAAAGACAGATAAAGATGTTTTCAATCATTATGGAGAAAATATTTCTATTATTGTTTCGCCCAAAGACTGTGCCCGTTGTCATGAAAAAGAGGTGACAGAGTTTAATGCCTCCCGTCATTCTAAAGGGGCAAGGATTCTTGGATCTCTTGATAACCGTTTAGCAGAAGTTGTTCAAGGCAATAGAGCGATGGTCACACCAGGATTTCCAAATGGAGTTTCCGCGGCTGCGGTTAATGGGTGTTGGCAATGTCATGGTTCAGAAGTTAAGGTTATTGGAAAAGGTAAACTTGATCCTGCTACATGGCCGAATACGGGTATTGGACGGATTAATCCTGATGGTTCAGAAGGTTCTTGTTCGGCCTGTCATTCTCGTCATAAATTTTCTGTTGAACAAGCACGTAATCCTGAAAATTGTGGAAAATGTCATATGGGTCCGGATCATCCACAGATTGAAATTTATAATGAGTCTAAACATGGGATCGCCTTTTATGCTAATAAACACAAAATGAATTTAGATAATGAAAAATGGATTGTTGGAGAAGATTACAGTGCCGCGCCAACATGTGCAACATGTCATATGAGTGCAACACCTGATCAAGATGTTTCGCATGATGTTGGTTTACGTATTAGTTGGAATAACCGTCCAGCTGTTTCCATTCGACCGGAAGTGGCGGATGCAAAAATGGGGCTTCCTGGTAAGGATATTAAGTGGGAAACACGACGGGATAATATGAAAAATGTTTGTCAAAATTGCCATAATGCTCAATATGTTGAAAATTTTTACTTTCAATATGATGGACAAATTGATTTATATAATGAAAAATTTGCAAAGCCTGGAGTTGCGTTAATGAAATTTGCAAAACCATTAATGCGGCCTGTGGCGTTTGGCAGTAAGCTTGATTTTACATGGTTTGAACTTTGGCATCATGAGGGACGTCGGGCTCGCCATGGGGCATCTATGATGGGGCCTGATTATACACAGTGGCATGGGAATTATGAAGTGGCTAAGAATTTTTATACAGAATTTATTCCTGAGTTAGAGGAATTAGTTGAAAAAAATATTCATTCTAAAAATCCTATAAAAGTAAAGCAAGCTGAGGCCCTTGCGGAAAAAATTGAAGAGGTTCTTAACAGTAGTGATCATAAGTGGTTTTTAAATAAAATGGATCCGCAAGAAGAAATGGAACGAAAGAAGACACAGGAAGAATTTAAAGAGCGGTATAAAAAATAATTTAGGAGATTTATCATGAATGGTTCTATGGATCGAAGAGATTTTTTGAAGGTATCTGCGGGTACCGTCGCATTAACAGCATTAACAACATCAGGGTTTCCATTTTTTGTTGAAGCTGCTGATGAAAGAGTTCAAAATCTTAAGTGGCATAAAGCACCTTGTCGGTTTTGTGGGACGGGATGCGGAACCATGGTTGGGGTTAAAGGTGATAAAGTCGTTGCTGTTCAGGGAGATAAAGAAAATCCTGTTAATAGGGGGTTGCTTTGTGCCAAAGGTTATCATGTCGGCGGAGCTCTTTATGGAACAGATCGCTTAACACAGCCGCTTATTCGCAAAAATGGCAAATTAAAGCCTGCGAGTTGGGATGAAGCTGTAAATTTAATTGCAGATAAAATTATAGAAGACCCTGATCGATTTGCTATTTATGGTTCCGGTCAATGGACGATTCCAGAAGGTTATACGGCAATGAAGTTTCTTAAAGGGGGATTAAAAAGTAATCAAATTGATCCTAATGCCCGTTTATGTATGGCAAGCGCGGTGGTTGGTTTTATTACGACATTTGGGGTCGATGAACCCTCTGGTTGTTATGATGATTTGGATGTGTGTGATACGGTTATTTGTTGGGGAAATAATTGGGCAGAAATGCATCCTATTTTGTTTTCACGATTTATAGATCGTCGTAGCAAGTTTGAAAAAGTAACGATGATTGATATGGGAACCCGTCGAACACGTACAACAGAAGCTGCAGATCATTATATTGAGTTCGTTCCTCAAACGGATATGTTGATTGCTAATGGAATTTGTTATCTTCTTTTAAAGCGCGGAGCTTATGATGAAAAATTTGTAAATGATCGTGTAAGATTTAAGGCGGATGACGGTAAAGATATTACGCTTGAGCAATATAAAACTTTTCTTAGTTTGTATACTCCTGAGTATGTCTCAAAACTTTCAAATGTTCCTGTGGGGCAAATCAAAATGTTAGCAGATATTTTTGCTGATCCTAAACGTAAGGTTGTTTCTTTATGGTGTATGGGGTTAAATCAGCATACACGAGGAACTGCTGTTAATAATTTAGTTTATAACATACATTTGCTTTCTGGAAAGATTGGTAAACCAGGGCAAACGCCATTTTCATTAACAGGGCAGCCAAGTGCGTGTGGTACTTGTCGAGAGGTAGGAACGTTGGCGCATGCTCTTCCTGGTGGCCGTGTTGTGAAAAATGCGGAACATCGCGCGGAGACTGAAAAATATTGGAACCTTAAACCCGGTACGATTAATCCTAAGCCTGGATTTCATACGATGGCTATGTTTCAAGCTTTGGCAGAGGGGAATATTACGGGCATGTGGGTACAGGTAACGAATCCAGCGCATACGATTCCAAATCTTCATCGAAATCTCAAAAATGCTAAAGACCGTTTTGTAGTTGTATCTGATATTTATCCAACAAAAACAACAGAGATAGCTCATGTGGTTTTACCATCAGCAATGTGGGTTGAAAAAAATGGTGTTTTTGGTAATAGTGAGCGTCGAACACAACAATGGTTTAAGTTGGTTAATCCTCCAGAGGGTGCGCGTGATGATGTGTGGCAGATGATTGCCGTGGCTCGAAAATTATATGAAAAAGGTTTTGAAGGGATGAAGGATAAAGATGGTAATTTTATTTTAGCTATTCGTGATGAGAAAGGTAAAGAAATTGAAGCATGGAAGTGGGAGGTTTTTAAAGAACATAATATTGATAAACCTCTTTTTGAAGAATATCGTCAATTTACAACAAAGAAACATAAAGATATTGCTCCTTATGATGAATATGTTAAGCATCGAGGAATGCGTTGGCCTGTTGTTAAAAATGGTTTAGGTCAATGGAAAGAAACAGCACGGCGTTTTGTAGAAGGAGAAGATCCGTATGTAGAGCGGGGTGATGGGATTTCATTTTATATGGCCAAGGCAAAAGACAAAAAAGCTATTATTTGGGCGAGACCTTATGAAGCTCCGCCGGAAATTCCTGATCAACACTATCCATTTTGGTTGTCTACTGGACGCGTGGTTGAGCATTGGCATTCAGGGACCATGACAGGTCGAATTAAAGAATTAAAAAATGCTGTTCCAAAGGCCTATGTGGAATTAAATCCCGATGATGCAAAAACTTTGGACGTTTATAATGGAGATCAATTGAGAGTAACTTCTCGTCGAGGATCTATTGTTCTTCCTGTATCTGTTCATGAACGTTCTATTCCTCAAAAAGGCTCTGTATTTGTGCCCTTTTTTGATGAAGATAAACTTATTAATTTTGTTACTTTAGATGCATATTGTCCGCTGTCAAAAGAACCAGATTATAAAAAATGTGCCGTTAAATTGGAAAAAGTCGTATGAAAAAAATTATTTTAAATTGTCTTATTGTAATAGCACTTATTGTTCCAACGACACTTTTAGCCAATAAAAAAGAAAGTGTTAAAAAGGTGGAAAAAGAGGTTGTTGATTCGCGTGAATCATTACGCGCTTTTTATACAGCACCTCCGGTTATTCCTCATGAAGTGACAGATCAAACAGGACAAAAAGAATGTTTGCAGTGTCATAAAAAAGTTTTTGAAGTTGGGGGACGTACAACGGTTAAAACACCACACCCTCAACTTTTTAACTGTCAACAATGTCATGTGCAGGGAAAGCTTAAAGAAAAAGGATTTACAGCAACAACATGGCAGGGATTAAAAAAACCGAAAAAAATTAAACGTGCGCATGAATACGCGCCGCCGATGATTCCACATCGAACATTTTTACGTAAAAATTGCAATGCATGTCATGGTCAAGATAGTCCTACTAAGGTGTTGAGAGGGCCTCATCCAGAAAGATCAAATTGTCTTCAATGTCATTTACCTCAAAATAAAAGGGAATTTTAATGGGGCAGAAGCTAACATTAGATGATGCGCAAAACGCACTGTCAGGACATCTTATTGAAAAAGCGGAAATGATTCGGGATAAATATGGTTTTGATATTGATTATAATACATTATTAGATATCCTGTCTGATGAGGAAGTTGTACGCTATCCTGTTCGGTTGGAATTTAATTCAGAAGTTTTGGAACAAGGAATGTTTGCCAAAGCACAGCCTGTTTCAGAAAATCCATCAGATGGATATGTGATATTTGTACATGAATATTTTCAAAATCAGTTAGAGGTTGTTCCAGCATTAGTTTTATATCATCTTGTAAGTGTTAATTACGGTGATTTCTCGACTTGTAAAGATGCCGAACTTTTTGGTGCAAGTGTTTTAGGAATGGAGCAGGAAGATTATTATCAACTCATTTGTCAGTTGGCTGATGAAATCAATTAAAAAAATAAAAAACTATTGAACAAGCTTGTTAAATAATATAGAAAGATTCTATGAATATTATAATTTTTGGAATTAGTCACAAAAATACACCGATTGAAGTGCGAGAACGTTTTAGTTTAACCTCTACGCAGCAAGATCTTCTTTTAAGTGAATTGAAAAATAATCCAGCTATTATTGAAGCCTTTGTGTTTTCTACGTGTAATCGTGTTGAAGTTTATGCGCATGTGCTTGATGAAGGCATGGATATTCTTCCGATCATTCGTGTTATTTTTTTGATCAAAAATATTTCGTTTACTCAGGATTTAGAGCAGTATTTTTATAGGCATAATGGCAAGGAAGCTATTAAACATCTTTTTAAAGTAGCCACAGGGCTTGATTCCATGGTTTTGGGTGAGAGGCAAATTTTAGGTCAGGTCAAAGCTGCTTTTGAACGTGCACAAAAGTTTGCAATGTTTGGCAAGGGTTTTAATATTCTTTCAAATTTAGCCATCCGATCCGGTAAAAAATCTCAGAATGAAACACAAATTAGTGCAGGCGGTTCTTCTGTGAGTTGGGCGGCTATTACAAAGGCTGAACAAGTTTTAGGTTCTCTGCAAGACAAATCAATTCTCATCATTGGAGCTGGAAAAATGAGTGATTTAGCAGCTGCTCAAATTAAGAATAAAGGTTTTAAAAAATTATTTTTAATGAATCGCACGCAATCTAAGGCCGCTCCTTTAGTTGAAAAATATGGAGGCGAGGTAGCTGCGTTTTGTGATATTAAAGAAGTTCTAACGGAAGTGGACATTTGTATCTGTTCTGTAAGTGCACCGCATTATATTTTAGAAAAAGATACTGTAATAAAAGTTATGGCTCTACGCAAAAATCGTAAAATCCTTTTTATAGATATTTCCATGCCTCGCAACATTAACCCCAATGTTTCCGAACTTACCAATGTTGATCTTTATGCCATCGATGATTTAAATGAAGTCGTTGATGCCAATATGCAGATCCGTCAGCAAGCCATTGTTGAGGTAGAGCAAATTGTTGAAGATAAGGTTAAGGAATATTATCGGAAGCTTAACAATAAGTCTTCACTTATTTTATCCTGAATAATTCTGTAGATCGGCAAAGATTTTAAAATTTTAATTCTTGCTGATCTATACATAATTTAAATAGTTTAGAAAAACTCTAAAAAGTCAGTGCCGCCCTTTATTTGTCTATATAAATATGGTATATTTTAATTAGAGAAAACGTTTTCTAGAGTTTTTTCACCGAATATATTTTACTTTTTAAGGAGACAAGCTATGTTTATACATGATTATAGTCTAATAGGACGTAAAGTTATTTCTGTTTTAATTAGTTTTTTCTTTATTTTTACATCCATCATCCCACCACAGCAGTCATATGCACAAGTTGCTCCACAATCAGTTTTAAATTTACCAATTCCAGGATCATTTGTGACACAAACATCAGGATTTAATCCAGCCATAGTGGAAGGAATCACGTTGCATGAGGATAATCCTTTATTGTTTGATTTTATTGTGACACGTGGTGATTCTGGTTTAGAAAAGGAAGAATTGAAGGCTGAAGCAAATAAGCTGATTAAATATTTTTTAGCTTCTTTAACTGTTCCTGAAAAAGATATGTGGGTTAACCTTTCTCCATATGAGCAAGATCGTATTATTCCAGAAGGTTTTGGAGATACAGAAATGGGCCGAGATTTATTAGCGCAAGATTATATGTTAAAACAACTGACAGCTTCTTTAATGTATCCGGAAGAAGAATTGGGGCGTAAATTTTGGAACCGTGTATATTCCAGAGCGCAGCAAGAGTATGGCACTACTCAAATTCCAGTGAATACATTTAATAAAGTGTGGATTGTTCCTGAAAAAGCAGTTGTGTATGAACATGAAAATAGTGCGTTTGTGGTGGATTCACATCTAAAAGTAATGTTGGAAGAGGATTATGTAGCGATTAATGAGAATAATGTTATTGCAGAAGCTGATAATAATTTATTGCAGACAGAAATTATTAAAGAAATTATTATTCCGGAGATTGAACGTGAAGTCAATGAAGGAAAAATATTTGCCCAACTTCGCCAAATTTATAATTCTATGATTTTAGCAACTTGGTATAAACAAAATCTTCAACAATCTCTTTTAGGGAAAGTTTATGTGGATCAGAATAAAACAAAAGGGGTGGATACTCAAGATAAAGACATTAATCAAAAAATTTATAATCAATACGTGGAAGCATTTAAAAAAGGCGTTTATAACTATATTAAGGAAGATATTGATCCTGTGACGAGTGAAGCTATTCCAAGAAAATATTTTTCGGGGGGGCTTGGGTTTAATGGGGTTGCTGATAGTGTTATGGAGGTTACGAATGTTTTTAATTTGAAATATGAATCATTTATAAATAGGGTGAGTAGTAGCTCATTGGATAATGGTGTATATAATTTTCAGGCAGGAATTTTTGAGGATAACGAAAAGTCCCGTTTAGATACAAGTTTTCTACCGATTAATGAATTAAAGGATAGTAATAGGTTTGCTTATGATTTTGTAATGGAGCAAGTTGCAGCATTAAATGCTGGTGAAATAGAAGGGGTAGATGCGCGTGATTATGAGCGTCTTTTAGCCGAAGCTGTTGATGCTGGTGAATTGCAATTAACAGCAGATGGAAATTATATAGCAAATTCACATTCTGAAGATGTTGCTAGGGTTGAAAAGCGTACATATATTGCTACAAGAAATGAGAAGGATAAAGGAAATAATAACAACTGGCAGCATACAGATAACCTTTTACCAAAAGTTATGGAAAAAATCCAAGATTCTTATGTTAAAAAGGATGGGGCAAAGGAAAAACTTTATTTTATTCCTTATCTTATGGGGCCAAAAGGATCTGAATTTAGTGAGGTAGGTATTCAGGTTACAAATAGTCGTTATGTAGCAATCAGTATGATTAATATGGCAAAAGTTGGCTGGGACGCTTTAGATCACCTTAAAGGTTCTGATAATTTTGTTAAAGGGATTCATAGTACAGGAGATTTAGAAAATATTAATCGTAGTGGAACCGAAGAAGATGATCGCTACTTTGTTGCATTTCCTGAAGAAAAAATGATTATTTCCTATGGGTCAAATTATGGAGGAAATGTTCTTTTAGGAAAAAAATTTCACTCACTTCGTATGGCAAGCTATAAAGCACGTAAAGAGGGATGGCTTGCAGAACACATGATGATTGTTGAGGTAATTAATAAAAAAACTAAGGAAAAAGATTATTTTGCAGGAGCATTTCCAAGTGCTTCAGGAAAAACAAATTTGGCTATGCTTTTACCCCCAAAAATATTGAGCAATGATTATGAAGTTAATATCATCGGAGATGATATCGCTTGGCTACGTCCGGGAAAGGATGGCCGGCTTTATGCTATTAATCCTGAAAATGGGTATTTTGGTGTTGTTCCTGGGACAAATAAGGAGTCTAATCCACAGTTTATGGAGGCAATTGAAAAGGGAAATAGTATATATACGAATGTTGCTTATAATGAAAAAACGAAAGAGGTTTGGTGGGAAGGTAAGACAAAAGAGTACCCTTTTTTAAGAGGTAATGGAAAATTTTGGAAGGATTGGAGAGGACATTATATTATTGATCGCAAGCTGGAAAATCGAAAGAGAAAAGGAAAAGATTTTTTATGGGCACATGCTAATAGCAGGGTAGCGGTTGCTTCCAAGAATATGCCAAATTTAGCAAATTCTTATGTTAATGGAGAAGCAGTTCCGATTAGCGGTATTTTATGGGGAGGAAGAGTTGCTAAATTAGAACCTTTAATTAAGGAATTAAAAACTATTGAGGAAGGTATTTATGATGGGGCTACAATGTATGCAGAAGCCACATCAGCATCGCAGGATGTAAATCCTGGAGATCCTGTGGCCGATTCTATGGCTCAAAAACCATTTTTTTCTTATCATGAACATGAATTTTTTCAACATTGGTTAGATGTTATTGGAAAATTAAGCAATCCACCAAAATTTTTTCATATCAATTGGTTTCGTAAGGGAGATGATGGAGAGTTTATTTGGCCTGGGTTTGGTGAAAATTTGAGAGCATTAATTTGGGCATCTGAAAGGATTAGAGGAAAAGCTAATTATATTGTTACAGAAATGGGAAATATTCCAAAAATGGATTCTATTTTATTAGAAGGAGTTAATTTAACCAGAGCGCTTAAAAAAGAAACATTTTTAGCTAAGTTTTCAGGAAAAGAAAAAGTTTGGAATAGGATGATTGAAAAAGGGTGGATTTTCCCAAGTGAGAAAGATAGTAACAAAATGAAAGCAGATCCGCAGGTTATTGCAAATGATCCTGATTTAGGTAATGATTTAAAATTAGATGAAGTGATTTTATCAAAAATAAAAGATTTTTTAGCTATATCCTATGATGTTTCGAAAAATTTAAAGGATGCTATCTATTTGCCATCAAAAAAGAAGTTGGAAAGAGAGTTAAAGAGAAGAAAAGAATATTTAAGGGGGTTAGAAAATAAACATCATAAAACACCAGCAGCTTTTTTAAAAGTTGAAGAAAAATTAGAGGCTGCTGTGGAGGCGATGAGTGGTGAAGAAGAGTATATTGTGAGTTCTTCTTCAACTACAATTTTTCAAATAGAGGAAAGAGGTTTTGAGGAAGTAAGTGTTTATGTTGCAAAAAGGGTTATTACATTATTAATGGAATATTTAAATGAAGTTGTTTCCATAGAGGAAGATAAGATTTTATTGGCTGATTTAGATCAAATTCGATATTCGGATGAAGCTTCGGAAATTTTTGATATTTTAAAACGGGTTATTGAGTATAATTTTTTAGTTAAATTTAATGACAAATCAATTTACTATGAGTCTGGTCAAGGACGGATTAAGAATAGTACAGAATCATTAAATTCGGTATTGGCAGGGATTAAATATTTATTGGAAGAAGAATTAGAGCGTATTGATGGTAAAATTTTAAAAATTAATGGTTTCAGAGTTTCCTCCTTAATAAACATTAAAAGTTCTTCCCCTCTTTCCCTTAACTATTCTTCACCAGCAATTGAGGAATATGTTTCTAATTTAGAACATCCTTCTTGGAGTAATGTGAAAAAGATTTCTAATGATTCAAAATCTTATTTAGATAGCCTGTTTGATAAAAGTTTTGTTGATATTGGATTGCAGTATTTTCGTCAATATGCAAATTGGGTTGAAGTGGAATTAGTAGATAAGAATGGATATAAATATACAGAAAAATTTTTAAACATACGTGTTCAAAATCTTATTGGGAATGGAATAAATAAAGGAGGGGACAGAGCAGAGACATTAAGTCAACTTAGTAATGAGTTAACGGAAGAAGGGAAGTTTTTTTTAAACCATTTGAATCACATTATT
>UOGJ01000143.1_pt1 | contig 14387 bp, 14 predicted proteins | sample 1989031 | NCBI WGS metagenome assembly UOGJ01 (sample SAMEA4712195, study PRJEB27164) | hydrothermal vent metagenome | biome: marine basaltic hydrothermal vent biome; feature: marine hydrothermal vent; material: mineral | place: Pacific Ocean | collected 2011-06-14/2011-07-23 | depth 1719 m | reverse complement strand
GTGACCTGTGGAGACAATATTTGTCAGGCAGATGAGGGGTATAGTTTATGTGAAATGGATTGTCCGTCATCAAATTGTGGAGATGGATTTTGTTCGGCAATGTATGGTGAGGATGGAGTTACATGTCAACCGGACTGTTCTGTGACCTGTGGAGACAATATTTGTCAGGCAGATGAGGGGTATAGTTTATGTGAAATGGATTGTCCGTCATCAAATTGTGGAGATGGATTTTGTTCGGCAAATGAAGGAGAAAATGGAGTTACTTGTGGAGTAGATTGTAGTATACTGCCTTAGCCAACAAACTGTACTTTTTTAAATGTCTGAAAATTTAGAGTCAACCTTGAATCAAGGTCTTGTTTATAAGTAGAATGCGTTTTGCTTAAACAATCACTGATAGCTTTTTTAAAACTAGAAAATTCCGAATAATATTTTGAATACAAACATTGTTTTTTGACAAATTTCCAAAGACGCTCAATAAGATTCAAATTTGGTGAATACGAAGGTAAAAAAAGCAATTCAATATCCAACTGTTTTGCAAATTGTCTCACAAGGTAACATCTTTGATAACTAGCATTGTCCAACACAAGAGTAATGGGTGTCGCTAAATTTAAATGAGCAATTTTCCATAATAAATCACAGACGCTTTGAGAATTAATATAGGCGTCATTTGTAATGGTGATCAGTTCATGGGTAACAGCATTAAGAGCACCTAAAACATTAAACCGTTGTCGTCCAGATGGAGCCTTTAAGAATAAACGTGTTACGCTCCAGAGATATCCTAGAAAAGGCGCTAAAACAAAATGAGCAGCATCAACAAAGAATACTGTTCGCTGGCCTTTTTTAGCTTCTTCAAGACGAGGCTCTAATTCTTTTTTTTAAAGTCTTCTTGTTTTTCAATATTAACTTTTGAAGGAATCATGCCCACTTTTCGACACTTTAATCCAATGCGTTTGAGAAACTTCCAAATTTGTACCTCACTGCGTTTATGTCCGGTAAGTTCCTCAATTTTTGCCATCGCTTCTTTAATCGTTGCAGGAGGATTTTTTTGAAAATATTTTTCAATTGTATCTGTGTATTCATTTAATTGACTTTGCGGTTTATAAAAATTGATTTCTTTTAATTTTTCAATACCTCCTGTTTTGTATGCTTTAAAATATTGGGTAACAACAAGAGGTGATACTCCTGTTAATTCTGCGATTCGTTTGCGCGATTCTCATTGGCTTTTTAACCATAAGGCCTCCATTTTTCGTTGGACGCGCGGATGAGGGTGATGATAACGTTCATAACTTAACAGTTCTTTTTCTTTTTCAGTAAAATTAAATTTTATCATGGCGGCTCCTTGCTTTGATAAATTTATTAAGGTTACTGAAAATTTTATATATTTAAAGTTTATATGTCCAGTAAAAAAATATTATTTGTCGCCTAAGCGAGTATATATTGCCTATTATACGCGTGTTTCTGAATACTATCCGGAAGTTTTTGGTGGTGAGGAAATTTTAGGATTTTGTTATTATCAAACAGGTCAATACGAAAAAGCATGGAAATCTTATCAAAAATCTATTTCTATTCATCCTGATTTTTTTTGGGCTCATTATAATTTAGGCCTTTTTTATTTTCAAAAGGGACGATATAAGGAAGCAGCGGATTTTTTTCAAAAAGCAGTTCAATGTGATCCAGGTGAAACTTTAAAGAAAATGTATGCATCACGTGTTTATCGTGAAATTTTACGTAATGCAGGTGAATTTAATTATAAGGTGGATCAGGGGTTGAAGGAGGCTTATCAGCATACGGCAAAACTTTTAGTACTTAGTCAGCGGTTCATTCAAACCCCTGTTAAATTTGATCCTGTTGATTTTTTGGGGAAGCAAGGGGTTAGAACGGATATTTTAAAATTTATTGTATAATATTGACCTAAATTCAGACCACTGGTTAAGGTATAAAAATGTGATAAAATCATAAGAACCAGGAGGTCAAAGAAATGAAGAAGAAAAAGTATTCCAAAGAATTTAAAGACCGTGTGGCGATGGAGGCGATGAAAAACGAAAAGACAATAGCTTAAATTAATTCAGAGTCATCATTTTTACAAAATTTTAGTTTTTTTCAGGGAAAAAGGGACGGTATTATTTTTAGATGCATTGTAAAAAAATAGAACCGTCCCTTTTTTTAATTAGAATTAGAGTTGAGGAAATATTAAGAATCTTTTTTTTCTATTTTAATTATAAATATATTATGTTAAAACATGCTTTAGTAGTTAAGGTATTTTATCGTTATTCCTATCAGGAGATCGTATGAAAAAAATAATTTATTTAGTAGTTTTTTCTTTTCTTTTAAGTGGTTGTTCAGCCCTTAAAATATGGAAACGTGATTATTGGAAAGCTGATGAATATGATAAATTTACGCTTTCAGATGCACTGCATAAGTTGAAGGTGGATTATTGGAATGTTGAGGAAGGTGATGCTGATGTTCGTCGGAGTGCGGAGCTTACGGCCTATGATGTGATTATGCAAACAGAGTATAAAAATATTTATGAGGTGCTTGACGCAGAGATTGATGATGAATTAAATATGCCAGATGCCGCTCCGTATATTTTCGTTCATTTCAACCCTAAAGAAGAGTATATTGAAACGGCAGAAACAACATATTTAGTGGTTATTAATAGATTTTATAACAGGGCTGTTTATTCTGGAGTATATATTCAACCCAAAGGTGATCCACTTTATCGCTATTATGAAATACTTAAAAATGTAAAATAAAGGAGAAAATATGTATCGCGTTTTAAGAAAAAACATATCTGTATTTTTATTTGTTATATTAAGTGTTGGTATTTTAAATTTATCCTCGATTACGCCGGCTTTTGCTGACGGGCAATTAGAGACTTATGTTGATTCTCTTCAACAGGCTAAAGAGGGAGTGACCCTGTGGCAAACTATACGGATGGGTGGAGTGATTATGATTGTTTTAGCTGGCATGTCCATTGCAGCGACAGCGATTATTATTCATAATTTTATGACGCTTAAAATAGAAAAACTCACACCCGTTGTGTTTTCCGAAAATATTGTGAAGCAGCTTGGGACAGGTAAAATAGAAGCCGTTAAAAGTCTTTGTCAGCGAAAATCGAATATAATTTCAAGTATTGTTCTTGCCGGTATTAAAAAGAAACCACATGGCCCAATGTTGGTGCGTGAGGCTATGGAAAATTGTGCACGTAAGGAAGTCAATCATCTTTGGCAAAAAATTAGTTATTTAGCAGATATTGCTTCAGTCGCGCCATTAGTCGGACTTCTTGGAACCGTATTAGGGATGATACAGGCTTTTAACGTGATTGCATTTCAATCTGCGGTTGTTAAACCTATGCTTTTGGCAGGAGGAATTTCGAAAGCGATGATCACTACGGCGGGAGGTTTGATTGTTGCTATTCCTGCGATGCTTCTTCATGCTTATTTTAAGGGAAAAATTCTTGAAATTTCTAATGCTGTTGAAACCTATAGTACAGATTTAATTAAGTTGATGGAGAAGAATTAATGTCGAAGCATATTATTACAGCCTATCAGCGTCAGCAGCCAGTCATTCAAATGGCGCCGTTAATTGATATTGTTTTTTTGACATTAGTTTTTTTTATGACAATGTCGGTTTTTCAACAGCAGGAATCAGAGCTGAGCATTAGTGTTCCTAAATCTTCTGAGGCAACGGAAACTGTGCGCAGTCCAGGGGAGATTATTGTTAATGTGCATAAAGATGGAAAGATTGTTGTGAACCAAAAGACATTCAGTTTAGATAAATTAGAACAGATGTTAAAAAAAGTTTCGCAGTTATTTCCAAATCAGCCAGTAATTATTCGGGCAGATGAACTTGCCTATCATAAATTTATTGTGAATGTTCTTGATTCTTGTGCTAATGCGAATATATGGAATATATCTTTTTCTACTATGAAACAAAAAAATAAGTGACAAGTATGAAATATCCTTCCTATATTTTTTCCATTATTTTAAGTTTTATTTTTTTTATACCTTCATTGGCCATATCTTCAACAAAAGATATTGAACAGTTAGATTTTGCTAATGGTCTTTTTCAGCGGGGTCTTTATGAGATGGCACAGGCAGAATATCAAAAGTTTGTTGAAGTTCATCCAGAAAGTACATATCTTTCTGAGTCTTATTTTGGAATGGCGGAAAGTTCATTTTTTCTAAAAAATTATGAAGCTGCCAAAGAAGCCTATAATAAATATATTGAAAAATTTCCGCAAGGACAAAAAAAGATTTTAATTCAGCTTCGGTTAGGACAATCGTTGTTTTTTCTTGATCAATATAATGAAGCCTTGAAGGGTCTTTTAGGGGTTTCACTTGAGGATCTTGCGCAAGAATTTCATCAAGTTTTATATTTTTATATTGGTAAAATATATCAAGCTAAGAACGAAAATGAGTTGGCTTTAGAGAATTTACAAAAATCCTTTGATTTTAATTCTGAAAATTCTCAGGCTACACATGCTTTACTGGCTATGGGGGATGTTCGTCTTGCCATGGAAGATTATGAAGGGGCTCTTCTTTATTATAACGAAGTATACACTAAAACAGAGTTAGAGGATGTTAAGGGATTTGCGCTTTATAAGCAGGGGGAAATTCAGTTTTTGATTAAGGATTATACATCAGCTGTTGATACTTTTCGTAGTTTAATCGAAAAGTATCCTCAGCAAAAAGTTGCGTATGATGCCCGTATAAATTTTTTTTTAGCACTTTTTAATGTATCAAAATATGATGAAATTATTAGTGCTTTTGAGCAAGAGAAAGATTTGATGAAAGCAGAAGTCAATTTTTTTGAGATTTATTATATTGCAGCGGAATCTTATATGCAGTTGAAAAAATATGCTAAAGCAGAAAAGGTGTTGGATTCAATTTTAGTTTTAGAAGACTTAACAGATGAACAAAGGACCAAAGGGTCTCTGAAGAAGGTTGAGGTCTTTGTCAAAGTACAGCGTTTTGAAGAGGTTTTGGCTATTATCGCATTGCAATTTGCAACTCCCGTGCGTGAGGAAGATCATATTCTATTTCTTAAGGCAGAGAGTTTTTACGGATTAAAGCGGATGGCAGAGGCGTATGAAACATATAAAAATATTATGTCCAAATATCCTGAGTCACCATATATGCTTGATGCACTTTATGGAGCTGCTCATGCGCAGAGCGTGCTTTCCAATGATCAAGAGGCTATGAAGTTATTTATTGAATATTTTCAGAAAGGAAAAAATACTGAAAAACGTTTAGAAGTGCTTTATAACGCTATTGTAATTGCAAAAAATCTTGCTTTGTTGGATGAGGGTATTGAATATAGTCAACTGTATTTGTCAAATTTTCCGCAAAGTACGCATGAAGAAAATGTTTCTTTTTGGTTAGGAACATTTTATGCAGAAAAAAAGCAACATTCTAAAGCAGCAGATGTTTTAAAAACATTTAGTGAAAAATATCCTCAAAGCACATTTTTACAAGAAGCAAATTTTTTATTGGCCTACAATTTACAATCATCTGATAATTTGGAAGGGGCTATTGAGGTTTATGGAAAAATTGAAAAAAATGAAGAAACAGAAAAATTGTTATATACGGCATTAAAAAATACCGCATTTATTCATTTAGAAAAAAAAGAAGAAGGTAAAGCGGCTATTGTTATTGACAAAATTCTCATGGAGTTTGATCAGCATGATTTAGATAACGCAACGATTTTGTGGTTAGCTCATCAGTATTTAACAGAAAAAAAGTTTCAAGATGCATTGCGTGTTTTGGAAAAAATTAAGCCCGTGGAAGGTGATTTAGTTAATATTGAAGCGGTAGCCTATTTTCGTGCGCAGGCACACAAAGAGTTGGGTGAGCACCAGAAAGCATTAGAGCAGTATGAGGTTGTTTTAACGACGGATGGGGATAATATATATGACAGTGCCGTTTATATGGAGAAGGGTTTAAGTTTAATGAAGATTAAGAATTTTTTAGCAGCACGTAAAGAGTTTGAGAAAACACTTTTACAAAATGCAGAAGATAATACGATTGCCATGCGGGCACGCTTTGAGTTGGCTAATGTTGCCAAGCAGTTAGGGGAGCTTGAGCAGGCTGCAAAGTTGTACATGCTCGTTGCTGTTTTGTATCAAGATGATTATTATAGTCCAGAAGCATTGTTACATGCTGCAAAGATATTTAAATCTTTGAACCGTCATGATGAGGCACAAAAAATATTTGATGAAATTTTGAAAGATTACCCGCAGTCTGAAGCAGCAGGAAAAGTGAAAGAAAAGTAATAATGAAAATTAAAAATTCTACCCTTAGTGCTATTATTATTTCTGTTGCTTTGCATTTGGTGTTTTTTACCTCCTCAGCAGTGATTCCTATTTCTAGTGAGACATTTGATAAAATTAAGCCACGAAAGTTTTTTCATATTAAGGCATTACAGTTGAAGGAACCCGTACATAAAAATGTTCGTAAGGAAGGTGAAGGGAAAGGTATTGCCGCACCTGTTTTAAAATTTGAAAGTCCTGAGGGGTTAAAGTTGAGAAGTTTTGTTTCGAAAAAAATAGAGAAGGTTGTAGTTAAAAAGGAAGCAGGGGATCCATCACAAGTACGTATGACAAAATTGGCTAAAGCCAAAAAAAAGAAAGAGTTTGAAAAGTATTGGGCAATGCCAAAGGATTCCGGGTTGCAGCGTAAAGTTGAGCGAAAAACGCGTAAAACTCTTTTAAAAACGGTTGCACAACCGGATGATAACACATTTACGATCCCAGATGATGTTTTAAAAGCAGCCGATGTTTCCAAAGATTTTTTTGATAAAATGCCAGGTTTAACGCCAAAATTAGTCCATAAACAAAAAAGTGCTTCTTCAGATAATTTGACGGCCTCTATTCCAGTGAGTGGAGGGGGCTCTACTATTACAAAAAAAACAGAGCATCAAAATTTAGAAAAATATTTACATCATGAGTTGGAGATTTATGAAGATCCTCAGGATGGACAGAAATATTATAAATTAAGTGTTCGTGCTGGAGAGGCAGCATTAGTGCTTCCATCCATTCCTAAAGAAATTGTATTTCTTATTGATTGCTCTATCAGTACGGAGGAAGGGCGGTTAAATGAGTTTAAAGAAGGGATTAAGTATAGTTTGACACATTTGAACAAGGATGATTTATTTAATATTGTCGCATTTAAGAAGAAAATTTATCGTTTTCAACCTTCCTCAGTATCACCGAAGGATTCCAATAAAGCTGCGGGGCTTCGTTTTGTGGAGAATTTGACAGCTGGTGAAAAGACGGATACCTATAACGCACTTGTGCAGAGTATTAATGTTGAGGATATGAGGACACCAGCGTACATTGTTCTTTTAAGTGATGGTCGTCCGACGAAGGGCGTGACAGATCCACGGAAGTTAATCAATGAAATTTCACGACTAAATAATGGAAAAGTTTCTATTTTTTCATTCAGCGGGGGGTTACGTGTAAACCGCTATTTACTTGATTTTATTGCGTATAAAAATCGTGGATGGGCAGAATATTCTTATCGAACACATTTGATTGCCGGGACACTTGCTAATCTATATGAAAAAATTCGTGATCCAATTTTATTAAATTTACGTTATTACGCCAGTGGTTTAAATAATGAGGATATTTTTCCTAAGATGCTGCCAGACTTTTTCCGTAACACAGAGTTTACACTGTATGGGAAGTATACAGAGGCAAAGAATTTTTCATTACAACTTTTAGGAGAAGGGGGCGGTTATACGAATGAGTTTGTGCTGGATGGTTCTCTTGCGAAGGCTACACAAGGTAGTCCGGAGATCGCACGTGGTTGGGCTTTTAATAAAATTTATCATTTGATAGGGCTTTTGGAACATGGGAAAGATAATAAAGCGTTAGTTCAGGAAATTCATTTTTTGAGTAAGAAATTTAATATTAAAACACCTTACGCAAAACGCGTGTTTGGGCAATAAGGAGTGAAAAAATGACCAATAAATCATCTAGTGGTTTAATGCGGACGATTATTTTTCTTGTTTTAGCTATTCCCGTTATTTTATTTCTTTTGCAGTACTCAAAAAAACGGCATGGGCAATTTGAAGAAAAGGCCCAAGCATGTATGGATCGGTGTGTGGCTGAGGGACATGAAGGGGCTGATTTTAAATGGGCGGCATTATCCAAGGAAGAGTGTACATGTTTAGATTCACAATAAAAGGATGGAATAGAATTTTATGAATCAATCGGATAAACTTTTAGAAAAGATTAACCCTTTTGATATTTTGACTCGTTTGGATTGGGGAGAAAGTGATGATCTGGAATTTAAGTCGGCTAAAGGAGGGTTACCTCAAAGCATGTGGGAAACTTATAGCTCTATGGCGAATTCTCAAGGGGGAGTTATTCTTTTAGGGGTTGAGAATGATGGGACCGTAAGTGGATTAGAGGATGTCGTAAAATTAAAAAAGAGTGTTTGGGATGCTGTTCATAACAAGGGCAAAGTAAGTATTAACTTGATTGGCGAAGGGGATGTAGTTGAACTTGAACATCAGCATAAGAAGATTTTGCTCATTCGTATTCCCAGAGCATCCCGTTATCAACGTCCAGTTTATATCGGACTTAATCCATTGCTTGGCACCTATCGTCGAAATTATGAAGGGGACTATCATTGTACGGAGCAAGAAGTAAGCCGTATGCTGTCAGATCGGGCTGAGGAACCTGCCGATAGTCGTATTTTGGAACATTATTCACTTGAGGATCTGGATCGTCCAAGTCTTCAGCAATACCGTCAACGGTTTTCCTCACAGAAGCCAACACATCCATGGATTAGTGAAAATGATCAGGAGTTCCTTGTAAAGCTTGGGGGTTGGCGCAAAAATAGAGCGTCTGGGTATGAAAGTTTGACGGTGGCTGGTTTGTTGATGTTTGGTAAAGAGGAAGTTCTACGGGAAGCTTTGCCACAGTATCATATAGATTATCGTGAAAAGTTTTCCGATGATCCGGATATTCGCTGGACAGATCGATTGACTTTAGATGGGACGTGGGCCGGTAATTTATTTCAGTTTTATCTGCGTGTTATTCAGCGTTTATCAGCTGATTTAAAACTTCCTTTTCAATTGGATGCGGATTTGTTTCGTAAAGGAGAAACTGTTGTTCATGAAGCTATTCGTGAAACATTAGTCAATGCCTTGATTCATGCCGATTATCAGGGCCTTGGTGGGATTATTATTGAAAAATATCAGGACCGTTTTGAGTTTTCTAATCCAGGATTACTTTTGATTTCTTTTGATCAGCTTTTATGTGGGAATGTAAGTGAATGTCGCAATAAGTCTTTGCAAACTATGTTCATGATGATTGGGGTTGGGGAAAAAGCTGGGTCTGGAGTGGATAAAATTAAGAGAGGATGGAAATCTCAACATTGGCGATATCCTAAAATTGTTGAGCAGGTAAAACCTGATCGGGTACAGTGGATGCTGCCGATGGAGAGTTTAATCCCGGATGAATCCCTTGTTCGATTAAAAAAACAATTTGGTACAAAATTTCAGAATTGTTCTAAATTAGAAGTTCAAGCTTTGGTAACCGCCGATGTTGAAAGGGTTGTAGATAATTCACGGATGCGTCAGATTACGGGTGAACATGCTACGGACATAACTATTTTATTACAAAATCTTGTAGGTAAAGGGCTTCTTGTGCAGGAAGGGCAAGGACGTTGGACGCATTATCGATTAGAAGTTGACTCCCATAATAAGGATTCTGACTCCCACCATAAGGCCCTTCACTCCCATAATAAGGATTCTGACTCCCACCATAAGGCCCTTCACTCCCATAATAAGGATTCTGACTCCCTGTATAGTGACGAATTTTCTAGAGATACTTGGGAAGACCTCATGCGGATGGCCAAACCATCTCGAATATACAGACGACTGTCCCCTAAAAAAATGGAAAAAATTATTCTTAATTTGTGCCAAACAGGTTGGTTAACGCGTAGAAATTTGTCAGATTTGCTTAAACGTGATTCTGAGGGATTAAGAGTTCGTTTTATTGTTCCATTGGTGGCACATGGCCGGCTTCGTTTACGCTTTCCAGACAAGCTAAATCGTACGGATCAGGCTTATACTGCCGTAGATGTGGTTGAAGAAAAAGAGGAATAAATAATGGAATCAATTCAAGCATTAACTGTTCTTGATGGACGATATAAAAAATTAACAGAAAACTTATGGGAAATATTTTCGGAATATGGCTTGATGCATCATCGTATTTTTGTCGAGACGAAATGGTTAGTTTTTTTAGCTAAGGAGCTTAATTTATTTAGTTTGAATGATGAACAAGTTGAGAAGATTAAATCCATTGTTGAAGATTTTAATGTTAAGCAGGCCGATCAGGTTAAAGAAATTGAAAGGACGACAAATCATGATGTGAAAGCTGTCGAGTATTATATCAAACAGCAGTTAGAGGCTAAAGGGTTACAGGACGTTAAGGAATGGGTGCATTTTGCTTGCACGTCGGAGGATATTAATAATACGGCATATGCCGTGATGTTAGGAGCAGGGCGTAATTTTATACGAAAGATTTTAAAAGAAGTTTTAACAAAGATTGAGGATTCGGCTAAAGAATATAAATCTATTCCTATGATGTCGCGCACGCATGGCCAGCCGGCATCACCGACAACGGTTGGTAAAGAATTGATTAATTTTGCATGGCGTTTACGCCATGAGTTAGAGCAATTGGAAAAGGTGGATATTAAGGCCAAGATGAATGGGGCGACGGGAAATTTTAATGCGCACCATTTTGTGTATCCTGAGATTGATTGGATTGATGCGAGTCGGAAGTTTATTGCTGATTATCTTCAAGTGACGCCATTATTATTTACGACACAGATTAATCCGAATCATTCCATTTCTCAGATTCTTCATGTCAATATGAGATTAGCCGCGACTATTGTTGATTTAAACAGAGATATGTGGGGTTATATTTCATTAGGTTATTTTAAACAAAAGATCAAAGAAGGCGAGGTTGGTTCTTCGACGATGCCGCACAAAGTTAACCCTATTGATTTTGAAAATGGAGAAGGGAATATGGGGATGGCCATTGCCATGATGGAGCATATGTCTATAAAACTTCTTACGTCAAGATTTCAGCGGGATTTGACGGATAGTACGGTATTGCGTAATTTAGGGACTTTATTCGGATATTTTGTGATTGGTTTAAAAAATACGTTAAAGGGTTTAAATAAAATTGATTTAAATGAAGCCCGTATTGTGGAAGATTTGGAAAACAATTTAGAGCTTCTTGCCGAACCTATTCAGACGGCGATGCGTGTGTTTGGTGAAGAGAATCCTTATGAGAAGCTTAAAGAGTTAACGCAGGGAACAAAAATTACGCAAGAGTCTTTAAATACGTTTATCACCGCACTTGAGAGTGTACCGGATGCCGTGAAAGAAAAGATGAAAACATTGAAGCCGTCGGCTTATACGGGTTTGGCAGAGAAATTGGTGGAGGAGTATTTTTAGTGGGAAAAAATTTTAAAATTAAGGGAGAAATATGCAAACAGCATTAATTACAGGGGCTAATCGAGGGATTGGTTTGGAACTTTGTCATCAATTAAAGAAAAAAGGATTTCAAATCACGGCAGTATGCCGTCAAGGGTCAGATGCGTTAAAATTGTTAGATGTTGAAATTATTGAAGGGATTGATGTGAGTCAGGATCAGAGCATAGCTAAATTAAAAAATGCCTTAGGTGATTCAAGGACGTTTGATTTGGTTATTAATAATGCTGGTCTCTTAGATCAAAATACAGTAGATCATTTTGATTTTGAAAGTATCTTGAGGCAGTTTCAAATTAATGCCGTTGGGCCTTTACGGATTGTAGAGGTTATTAAGGATATGATGCCGCAGGGAAGTAAGCTTGTGATGATTACTAGCCGGATGGGATCTATTGCAGATAACACCAGTGGTTCCCGATATGGATACCGTATGTCTAAGGCCGCGCTTAATATTGCTTCAGTGTCCTTAGCACAAGATTTCAAAGACAAACAAATTGCTGTAGGGATTATTCATCCAGGTTTTGTAAAAACGGATATGACAGGTCATACTGGTCATCTAGAACCCTCTGAATCTGCCTCAAATATTTTAGCGAGAATAGAAGAATTTACCTTAGAGACGAGTGGAACCTTTTGGCATTCAAATGGGGATAAACTTCCTTGGTAGATTATGAATTTATTTAAGAAATGTACGGCAGAGTTTATTGGAACATTCGCGATTGTCTTGGCCGGATGTGGGGCGATTTCTGTTAACCAAATTTCCGATGGGGCTATTACGCATTTAGGTGTGGCAATGGCATTTGGTCTTGTGGTCATGATTATGATTTATGCTGTTGGACATATTTCCGGAGCCCATTTTAATCCAGCTGTGACAATTGCTTTTAGCTTTCGACGGCATTTTCCGAAGAAACAAATTTTCCCCTATATTTCGGCGCAATGCTTAGGGGCCATTACCGCAAGTTTGATTCATGCCTGGACACTAACACCGATATTAAATCAAAAATTTCCTGGAGCTATTTTAAATTTGGGTGTCACGCAGCCCATTGACAATATGTTCATGACGGCATTCATTTGGGAAATATTATTAACCTTTTTTCTCATGTTTGTCATTATGGGAGTTGCCACAGATTATCGTGCGATTGGGAAAGCCGCAGGTCTTTCGATTGGGGGCACTGTAGCATTAGATGCTTTATTTGGTGGACCTTTATGCGGAGCCTCAATGAATCCTGCTCGAAGTTTAGGTCCAGCACTTGTTTCTGGTAATTTTAATCATTTTTTTGCGTATATTTTAGGTCCAATTATCGGGGCAATTTTTGGAGCATTGATTTATGATTTTATCCGTTGCGAACCAAAGTCATCGAACGAAGTTAAAGGGTGTTGTTAAAATTAGAGTATGTCGTGTGTTCATTTTTTTAGCTGTTTTATTAAGTTTTTTTTCAAGAGTCTGTTGGGCACAAAAAGACATAAAAAATCATCAAAAAATAGTCCAAGCTATTGAAACAATAACAACACAAATTAAAAATCGATACGCAGTTAATATTATTTATAAAGACTTTCAGGGTTCCTCGTTAGGGACATTTGTCTACAGCTCTGCTTCACCGGAGGATTATTTTGCTGTTTTAAAATCCCTCTATATTTTGAAAAAAGAATTTAAAAAATATCCTTTTGATTTTTTTCAAAAAGTAGAATTAAAACAAATTGTTCTTCTAAAAAATTTTTTTCGTTCAGAAAAACCAATGGAAGGACTTTATACGACAAGCAACACCATATTTTTAGACTTTTATCGAAAAAATAACAACGTTCTTTTACAAAAACATACTATTCATCATGAAATTTTTCATATTTTAGATCATCATATTGAAAAAGTCTATCCGAGCGAGGAGTCTTTATGGAGCAATTTTAATAAAAAAAGTTTTAATTATAATGATAAAGAATCACATGTGTATATTAGAAATACATCCCACCAAATTAATCGGGGTCAAAAAGGTTTTATTACACCGTATTCCATGACTTCCATTAAAGAAGATAAGGCAGAAATTTTTGCCTGTTTAATGATTGAATCTCAACGAAAGATTCTTTATATCTGGATGGAGAATGATAGAATATTAAAAAATAAAGTCTATTATCTTAAAAATTATGTATCAAAAATAGAGGAAAAATATCTTTTTGATCAATAAAAAAATATTAAAGTGTTTTGAGGTAATCCTGTAAGCTTTTTCCTTTTTCATGTTCAAATTGGTGTTGAAGATTTTTAAGTTGAGAAATACGATCTAGACGAAAGTTACGAAAGTCATTACGCTGTTCGCACCATCCTAAAAGCAACCAGACGGGACTGAAGAAAACAAGGGCTAATGGACGGATTATACGTTGGGATTTCTGGCCATCTTCGCGTTGGTATTTAATTTTTAGTTTTAGTTTTTTTCGAATGGCTTTACGGATTGCAGAAAAACTAACTGTCCAAGGAATTTTTGTTTGACTTGGATAAGAGGTGAGCGCGGTTGCTTCGAATTCTTCTTTCAATGGTTCAGGAAGAACATTTTTAATTTTATCCAAAGCTCTATTAGCAATTTTAGAAAATTCTTTATCTGTCCATGAACTGACAATAGATGCGCCCAATACCAAGGCTTCAATTTCTTCAACATCAAATATTAATGGAGGGACAGAATATTGTTCGTCAATAATATATCCAACTCCAGCCTCACCATAAATAGGAACACTAGAGTTCATAAGGTCACTAATATCACGATAAATGGTACGTTCACATACTTCAAATTCTTCAGCGATACGATAAGCTGTCACAGCCCTACGGCGGCTTCTGAGGAAATTAACAATTTTAAAAAGTCTATCGGCACGTCGCATAAATAAATTATATCATACTG
>UOGJ01000031.1_pt1 | contig 14911 bp, 20 predicted proteins | sample 1989031 | NCBI WGS metagenome assembly UOGJ01 (sample SAMEA4712195, study PRJEB27164) | hydrothermal vent metagenome | biome: marine basaltic hydrothermal vent biome; feature: marine hydrothermal vent; material: mineral | place: Pacific Ocean | collected 2011-06-14/2011-07-23 | depth 1719 m | reverse complement strand
TTGGTTAATGGGTAAATTACTCAAAAATAAACTATCTTTTCTTTCTTTTAAAACCTCTACATTTATTTTTGTCCGCTTTAAACCAAAAAGAAAAATTATTACCGCACACACTACTAGAGGCAGACCGATAGTCATAACGCTATAAGAAATTTGCAGAATCCCAAGAACCAGCATCCATTGTGCTAAAAGACCAAAACCTAATCCATAACTTAATGCCAATGTAAAAACTAAATTTAAAGGACTCCTTCGGAAAAGAAAAAGAATAACAGCAAATCCCGTCAATGTTGGAATAAAAAAGGCAATAAATAGTTGTAAAATACCCCCCCCATTATTTCTCTTTCACGGCTAATAAGCTCGTACTGTCAAAAGGCTCAAAGGCTTTGAATCCTGCAGGAACAGCCTTAAGAGGATCTTCTTTTAAAAAAATAACAAGGCTGTCTTTAGAATGTTCTTTTCCAATACGTATATCCAGTGGGTACAAGTAATACGCGATAGAAAAAAATGTCAGCATATTCTTTTGGATATCCATATCCGTAACTGGATCGCCCCAATGCTTTCCTGGAAGATTTGTTCGGCAATATTGAGCAAAACGATAAGTATTTTCAAATCGTACAGAAATTTTTTCTTGGAGAGTTTTACCGTGAAACTTTTTATAATCTTCTTTAAAAATCTTATGCCGATGTATTGTTTGAACCCCAACAGTTAAAAATAAAAAAAAACAGCAGACAAAGAAGACATACTGTTGAAATCTAAACTTCTTTAAAAAAAACTTTAATATACAAGCAACGATAAGAAATCCAAAAAACACACAATAAAATAACCCATACACATTCCAATTAGCAATTTCACCAACTTTAAATAAATTTTTTTCAGGAATGTAAAAACTATTTAAAAAAATATCTAAAAAATTCATAATAAAAATATTTCCATTAATAAACAGCTTTTAATAATGTTAGCCCTTGCGCTGGCGCGGTTGCCCCTGCAGAAAGACGCGATTTTTGTGCAAGAATAGTTTTGATGCTTCCCTTTGGAAGTTTACTATTTCCAATATCAAGAAGCGTTCCGACGATATTACGAACCATTTTATATAAAAATCCATTGGCCTCAATATCAATATAAATATAATTGCCTTTTTTACGAATATTTAATCGTTTAACAGTGCGTACCGTGTCCATTACCTTACCACGTTTAGCAGGATCTGTAGCTTGAAATGATTTAAAATTATACCGACCAATTAAACCTTTGGCTTCTTTACGCATAGATAATAAATTTAGTTTATAAGGATAAAATAAACAAAACTTTCTTTGCACAGCGCAGCGTACATCACGGTGAAGAATAGTATAGCGATAGGTCTTACTCTTAATACTATATTGAGCATGAAAATTAGAAGGGACCTCTTCAACATTAAGGATAACAACATCCTTTGCTATATTCGCGTTTAAGGCCTTTTGAATCTCTTGGCATGACATAGCCGTGCTTACCTTAAAATTGGCTACCTGTTCTAACGCATGCACACCACTATCCGTTCGTCCTGAACCAATGAGTCGAATTTGTTTTTTAAAAATTTTAGCGATGGCTTTTTCAATTTCACCCTGAACAGTCCGTTTATTACAGGGCTGAATCTGCCAACCGTTAAAAGAAGTGCCATCATATTCGATGGTAAGTTTGATGTTGCGCAACATGATTAGATAGAATTATTCTTAATCAATTCTTCTGCGATTTGAATGGCATTAAGGGCCGCGCCTTTACGTAAATTATCCGCAACAACCCAAAGATTTAATCCGTTATCAATGGTTTCATCTTCCCGAATACGTCCAACAAAAGTATCATCTTTCCCTTCAGCTGCCAATGGGAGAGGATATTGACTGTTTTGTAAATCATCTACAACGGAAATGCCTGGAGCATCTTTAAGAAGCTCAATAGCTTTTTGGCGTGATATTTTTTTCTCTGTTTCAATATTAACGGACTCCGCATGGGCAAAATAAACAGGTACACGAACACATGTGGCTGTTAATTTTAGGCTATCATCTTTCATAATTTTTTTGGTTTCATTCACCATTTTCATTTCTTCTTTTGTGTAAAAATTATCCTGCGGTACATCAATCTGCGGGATAAGGTTAAAAGCAATGGGATGTGGGAATGCTTGTGCAGATGTATCACGATCAGCAGACTGTTTTTCAAGCTCTGTAATAGCCGCCTGTCCAGCACCGGAAACAGATTGATACGTCGAAACAACGATACGCTTAATCTTGGCATAATCATGTAACGGTTTTAAAGCAACAACAAGTTGGATTGTAGAACAATTTGGGTTAGCAATAACACCCCGCTGACTGCCAATATCTTCTGGATTAACTTCCGGAACAACCAAAGGCACATCAGGGTCCATTCGAAACTGACTTGTATTATCAATAACCACACAGCCATCTTTAACGGCATAAGGAGCATACTCTTTACTCACGGCCGCACCCGGTGAAAATAACCCGATATCAATGCCTTTAAAAGAATCTTGTGTTAATTTTTGATAAGGAATCCCATCTAAAGACTCGGCGCCATCTTCTGTAATACTTGAAGATAATAAACGTAATTCATCAAAAGGAAAGTTACGTTCTTTAAGAATTTTATACATACACTGCCCGACAGCACCACGTATACCAACAATCGCTACATTATACTTTTTCACGCTAAAGCCTCCACAATCATATCACCAATTTCACTGGTTGAATATCCCATTTGACCTACGAGCATCGACTTCATTTCTTTAATTATTTTACGCATGGCTGACTCAACAGAAACCGCCGCTTCTTTTTCTCCTAAATAATTTAACATCATACTTAACGTTGCAATGGCCGCAATCGGATTAATAACATTTTTTCCTGTAAATTGTGGGGCACTTCCATGCACAGGTTCAAACATACTGGTTCCTTTTGGATTAATATTCCCACTCGGCGCCACACCCATACCGCCCTGCGTAACCGCTGCTAAATCTGTAATAATATCTCCAAACATATTTCCTGTCACAATCACATTAAAACGTTCCGGAGATTCAACCATATAAATACATACCGCATCAACATGAACATAATCAGCGATGACATTGGGATACTCTTTAGCCATTTCCTGAAAAGCACGATCCCATAAATCAAAAGCATAAGTCAATACATTCGTTTTTCCACACATAGTAAGTTTCCCAATAAACCCGCCATCCTTCTCTTGCTGTGTTAGCCCTTCCCATGGATTATCTGAATGGTTCTTTTTTACTAATTCAAAAGCATAACGCAAACAGCGATCTACTTGTTTACGTGAATAAATCATTTTCTGTACAGCTACTTCATCCGCTGTATCTTTATCCGTAAACGATCCTTCTCCAACATATAGCCCACCGGTATTTTCACGTACAACTGTATAGTTAATATCTTTCGATGTTTTATTCTTAAGTGGGGTCTCTACATTTTCATAAAGCTTAACCGGACGTAAATTAATATATTGTTCAAAATCAAACCGTAATTTAAGTAATATACCCTTTTCTAATATACCTGGCTTAACATCAGGATGGCCCACGGCACCTAAATAAATCGCATCAAATTTTCTTAACTCTTCGATAGCAGAATCAGAAAGAACCTCACCTGTTTTCATGTAGTGTTCACCACCAAAAGGAAATGCTGTTGTTTCTACTTTAAAATCATATTTCTTAGAAACAACTTCAAGAATTTTAAGCCCTTCGTTAACAACCTCAGGCCCGATTCCATCACCTGGGATAATAGCTAATTTATATACATTACTCATAATTTACTCCTGAAATTTTTTAACAATAACGCTGGCATTATGCCCACCAAATCCAAGAGAATTGGACATTGCTGCATTAACGGTTACTTTACGTGCCTCATTAGGAACATAATCTAAATCACAATCCGGATCAGGTGTTTCATAGTTAATTGTAGGAGGAACAATGTCATTCATTACGGCATAAACGCTAGCGGCAAACTCAACTCCTCCGGCCGCCCCCAATAAATGTCCTGTCATAGATTTCGTAGAACTGATTGGCAACTTAGATGCATAATCTCCAAAAACATTCTTAACAGCCAATGTTTCCACTTTATCATTTAGTTTTGTTGATGTTCCATGAGCATTAATATAAGAAATATCTGTTGATTTCAACCCTGCATTTTCAATGGCTAATTGCATAGCTCGTGAAGCTCCTTCTCCTGTAGATTCCGGAGCGGTAATATGATAAGCATCCGACGTACGCCCATAGCCAACCATTTCTGCTAATATCACAGCTCCTCGCTTCTTTGCGTGCTCTAACGATTCTAATATGACAATTCCCGCTCCTTCGGCCATCACAAAACCATCTCGATTTAAATCAAATGGACGCGATGCTTTGTGCGGTTCATCATTGCGTTTACTCAAAGCCTTTAAAGCACAAAAACCACCTACACCCAAAACAGTGGTTGCACTTTCTGTTCCTCCGGCAATCATGACATCAGCATCTCCATATTGAATAAATCGAAAGGCATCACCAATCGCATTCGTTGCTGTAGAACATGCCGTAACCACACATGTCGCCGGTCCTTTAGCTCCTGTTTCAATAGACACTTGCCCTGCGGCTTCATTAAGAATAATTTTTGGAATAAAATGAGGCGATATACGGCGAGGACCTTTTTCCATCCACTTTACATATTCTGCTTCAATGGTGGCAATACTGCCAATCCCTGAACCAATAAGAACTCCTACACGATTACGATCAACACTATCCATATCCAACTTTGCCTGTGCCATAGCTTCTTTACTGGCTACTGACGAAAACTGAACAAAGCGTGCTAAATTTCGTGCTTCTTTAACTGAAAAATGCTCAAGGGGGTCATAATCAGAAACGCGTCCACAAATACGAGAATTAAACTCCGTTGCATCAAAATGCTCAATCAGTCCAATACCGCTCTTCCCTTCAATAATGGCTTGCCAAAACTTTCCAACACCACACCCAACCGGTGAAATAACTCCTAAGCCTGTCACGACAACTCTACATTTATTCATCAGTTTTTTTACCCCCTACATAAATAATGCCTCGGCAATATGTCGAGGCATTATTAAGTATTAAACATACTTTAAATCTTATTTATTCTTTTCATCAATATATTTAATCGCATCACCAACACTCATCATTTTTTCAGCATCTTCATCAGGAATTTCAACACCAAATTCTTCTTCCAACGCCATAATAAGCTCTACTGTATCCAATGAATCAGCCCCAAGATCATCAATAAAAGACGCCTCTGGTGTTACTTCTTCTATTTTAACACCTAACTGTTCCGCGATGATTGATTTAATTTTTTCTTCAGCTGCCATAAATGATCTCCTTTAATAAATACTGCTTACTATATAAATAAAATTTATATCGCCATACCACCATCAACGACGATTGTTTGTCCTGTAATATATGCCCCTTCTTCTGAAGCCAAAAAAAGACATATTCCGGCAATATCACTTGCCAAACCTAACCTTCCTAAAGGGATACTCTTTAAAATGGCTTCACGAGATGCCTCTGGAAGTTGTTCCGTCATATCTGTTTGAATATATCCTGGAGCAACGGCGTTAACCGTAATACTTCTTGAAGCAATTTCCCGTGCAATGGACTTGGTGAAGCCAATCATCCCGGCCTTACTTGCCGCATAATTAGCCTGTCCCGCGTTTCCTGTTATTCCAATGATCGAAGAAATATTAATAATTCGGCCTTGCTTTGCCTTAAGCATTACTTTCATGATAATCTTCGTACAATTAAAAACCCCTCGAAGATTAATCTTGATAACCTCATCCCAGTCACTTTCACTCATCCTCAGAAGCAAATTATCTTTTGTAATGCCTGCATTGTTCACTAATATATCAATGCGCTTATGTTTGTCAAGGACTTTGTTAACGATTTCCTGTACATTTTGAAGGCTAGTCACGTCGCAGGCAAAACTTTCCGCTTGCCCCCCTTGCTCAATAATTTTGTCTTTTACCTGGTCAGCTAACACCCCATTTCGTCCCAAAATAACAACAATCGCTCCCTCTTTGGCAAAAGTAAAAGCTATCTCTTTTCCAATACCGCGTGTTGATCCTGTAATAAATGCTACTTTATCTTTAAATTTCATCCATTTCCTTTCAAATATTTTCGATATAATATCAACCATCCTTACTTTTGCAAGAGGAATTATTGTTAAATATCAATATCATCATATTTCTTATGATCACGGGAACCGCCAAATGAAGTAATATTAATACCTTGCCCCTTCTGGATCATAGATTCAAATTTATGACCGACCCATACTTTGATTAAAGATCTGGTCCATGGGATCAATAAAAAAAATCCTAACGTATCTGTTACAAACCCTGGGGTCAAAAGGACTATACCACCTATCAAAATCATTAAACCATCTAATAACTCAGAGCTGGGCATTTGACCTTGATTCATACTATTTTGAATTTTTTGAAGCACAAGAAATCCTTGTAAACGGGCTAAATAAGCCCCGAAAACACCGGTAAAAATAATAATTAAGAGTGTGTTACCCACACCAATATCCCCTCCAATCTTAATAAGCAGGGCAAGCTCTAAGGCTGGCAACAGTGTAAAAAGCAAAATAAGATATCCAAACATAATACTCCTTAATATTTTAAATTAGGGGAAACTTCTAAAACTGTCTGCTTTAAATAATCTCGCGAATAAAAATCTTGATCAACAATTTTCCCATTCCAAGCCACAATATCCAAATCTATTGTTCGCGGATAAAATCGTTGGCCTTTCGATTTGCGCCCTAAATCTAACTCTAGGGCTTTCATTGCCGTATTTAATTGCTTTTGATCAAGTTCTGTTTTAAGCAACACAGCCCCATTAAGAAAATCCGGTTGATTCGTCATTCCTACAGGCTTTGTCCGAATAAAAGAGGATACAGCTTTAACATCATAATCTTTTACAAGCAATTCCTTAGCTTTAGACATATTCTCTTGTGGATCAATATTAGAACCTAAACCAATAATAGCTTCATTCATGCTTCTTTTTTCTTACTCAATTCGACAGATACAGAGTCTGCAAAAGGTAAGGCATTCGGTTTATCAATACGTACCGTTGATTCCTCAACCAAAGGATATTCCAAAACAATATTCAAAATCACACCTGCTAACTTCTCTAATAAAAAAAACTTTGAAGCCTCAACTTCTTTAATAATTTTTTTTGTAATATCATTATAATCTACCGTATCCTGCAAATCATCACTTTGCGCTGCCTTAGACATATCAAAATCAATAGTTACATTAATCACAATATCCTGCTTAGCATCACGCTCCCAGTCATTTACTCCAATAATTGTACGTAACCGTAAATCTGTAATATAAATTTTTGCCATAATATTTAACCCAAGTACAACCCCCGGGGTTGTACTTGGTTATTTAATTAAACTCAAAAATTCTGCTCGTGTAGCACTATCTTTACGAAAAGTTCCTAACATACAGGACGTTTTCATAATCGAATTTTGTTTTTCAACCCCACGCATCATCATACAAAGATGTTTAGCTTCAATAACAACGCTCACACCCTTAGCCCCTATTTGTTCCATCAATGTCTCAGCAATTTGTTTTGTTAAATTTTCCTGAACTTGTAATCGGCGAGCAAAAACATCCACAATACGTGCTACTTTTGATAAACCAATAATCTTACCATCCGGCAAATAACCAACATGACATTTCCCAAAAAACGGCAGCAAATGATGTTCACACAACGAGTAAAGCTCAATATCTTTTACAATAATCATTTCATCATTATCTGACTCAAAAATAGCCCCATTAACAATCTTTTCAATATTCTCCTGATACCCTTTTGTTAAATACTTAAACGCCTTCGTTGCCCGTTGAGGCGTTTTGTGTAAACCATCTCGATCAGGATCCTCCCCGATCGATTGGATTAAATTTTTATAAAAATCTTCCATAACCAAACCCCTTAACAATTAATCAATATGAAGTAGAGTGGCATAATATCATGCAGGAAAAAAGATGTCATTAAAAAAATAACGGAAGAACCTTAGTCCTTCCGTTATTTTATAATTAGATCAGAGACAGGAGAAAAACTTACCTCTGGTTTGAAACTAAGCCAAAACTTCTGACTTTTTGGGAGAAATTTTTTTCATTTTCCAATGGATTTCAATATATAATTTGTGCTGAAAATAAACTTCTAATAACATACGATTATGTGTAATAAAAAACTTACCCGTAACCTGCAAACTAAAAATTTCAATATTTTTTTGAGTATCAAAAGTTTTTTTAATATTTACTTGAGGGGCCTCTAAATTTAAATCAACCTTATTTGTTTTATTAACTCTATAGAGAAAACTTTTATTCATTTTTGTCATGCATTCCTTATCTTCTGTTGTAGAATTAATGAAAACTTTTTTAATCCGTTTTTTGGAATCGCTTTTTTTTTCAAAACATATTTTTTTCATTTGATTTCCTCCCTGAACTCATATGGAAAGTATAGCATCTAAAAAGAGACCTACAAGGGCACCAGAACAATTTAAGGAAACCGTTTTCTAAAAGAAGTTTATCGACGAGATAATTAAAATATAGAAAAAAAAGGGAGGCGATACTTATTTTTTATTTTTTTGTAAAAAATGGAACTCGAGGCTCTTGACCGGAAAAAAGGCGTTTAATGTTCGGCCTATGACGCACAACAACAAAAATACTAAAAACAACACCTAAACAGATAATTTCAATTGGTTGGTTAGTTATTAACATAAAAATTGGAAGAAATATAGCTGCAATAATCGAAGATAATGAAACAATACGACTTACTAAAAAACAAATAAGCCAGATAGAAATAATAGCTAAAAGTACGGGACGAATTGTAACAATTTTAATTGTCAACCCAATAAGAACACCTAAACTAGTTGCTATCCCCTTACCACCCTTAAACTTAAGAAAAATAGTCCAATTATGTCCGCTCACAACACAAAGCGCTAAAATAAGACGATGAATAATTTCTACCAAACCTAATATATCAGCTACAAAAGCTACAGCAACAACACCTTTGAGAATATCCAACAAAAGAACAATAATCCCAGGGACTTTACCTAAAACACGAAAAACGTTTGTGGCTCCAATGTTACCAGAACCATGCTGACGAATATCAATTCCTTTATAACATTTACCAAAAATATAAGCTGTGGGAATAGATCCCACTAGATAGCTTATAATAACACCTAAAATAATCATTATCCAGCAACCTCTTTTAAAGCCACTCCATGCTCAGGACAAATGGTCAAACTAGGGGCATAACGTCTTCCTGTAAGCGGACAATACATAACGCTTTTTTCTTCCCCCCCTACAGCACCAGTAATGCTCTCGATAGCAGACTGTGTCTCTTTATTCGTTCGTATATCCCGTGCTAAATCACGTAATTCTTTTTCCGATAGATGCTTTCCGCTAATTGCTTCAGTAATAGTTCCTAAGGCTTTTTGCACATCCTTACGTGATTCTGTCTTCGCCTTTGGTTGCGTTTGCATAGTCTGGCAGCCTGCCAGAAAAACAACCATACTCAGAAAACCCCATACTCTCATTTTAATAACCTTACTCGATTAAATGGCCAGTAAATAAATTCGGCACGTCCAATAATGTTTTCAATCGGAACAAAACCCCAAAAACGACTGTCCGAACTTGCACCACTATTATCTCCTAAAACAAATACATGCCCTTGAGGAACTTTAGTTTTTTGATTAATTTCACCATGTTTGCCACGATTGTAATAAAAAATATTCTTTATTACAGGATCTTCAATAATTTTTTCATTGATATAAATATCACCATTTTTAATTTCAATCGTCTCCCCTTCTAAGGCAACCAGACGTTTGATAAAATCTCGTTTGGAATCTTCCGGATAAATAAAAACAATAATATCTCCCCTCTTAAGTGTTGTAAATCCTGGCAGACGTTTATTTGAAAAAGGCACCTTTGAACCATAACGTAACTTATTAACCATAAGGCGATCCCCAACAATCAGTGTAGGAATCATCGATCCGCTTGGAATTTTAAAGGCTTGTATAAAAAAAGCACGAATAAACATTGCTAAAATAAAGGCAATAACAATAGATTCCACCCACTCACGTGTCACAGATTTTTGCTGCACAACTTTACTCATAGCAATCCTTTCTTAAAAATATCATAGTTTTAAAGCCGCAGAAAAGGCTTCTTGAGGGACTTCAACATTACCTATTTGTTTCAATTTTTTCTTTCCTTCTTTTTGTTTTTCCCATAATTTTCGCTTCCGCGTAATATCACCACCATAACACTTTGCTGTAACATTTTTACCCATAGACTTAATCCTAGCACTAGAGATCACACGGCCATCACAAGAAGCCTGCACACGCACTTCAAATAATTGTTGTGGAATAAGCTCCTTAAGTTTAGTGACAAGTGCCAACCCACGTTCATAAGCATGTTCTTTATTAACTAAAAATGAAAATGCGTCACAAAGCTTTCCATTCAATAAAATTTCTAACCGAGAAACATTTGCCTCAGAATACCCCTTAAATTTATAATCAATAGAACCATAGCCACGTGTGATAGATTTAATTTTATCATTAAAATCAACAATAACATCGGAAAGAGGAATATCAAAAATTATTTTCATTCGATCCGAAACATATTCACTGCTCACAAAAATACCTCGCTTCTTTTTGCTTAACTCCATCACCCCATCCATATGCTCCACTGGTGTTAATATCGTGACCGTTAAATAAGGCTCTTCTACTTTAGTAATATTCGAACTATCTGGTAGTTCCGTTGGATTTTCCAAATCTTGAACTTCTCCGTCTTTAGTATACACACGGAACCGCACATTTGGTGTTGTTAAAATAAGATTTAAATTATATTCTCGTTCCAATCGCTCCTGAACAATTTCCATATGCAAAAGGCCCAAAAATCCACAACGAAAACCATGCCCAAATGACTGCGATGTTTCCGGTTCATACGACAAACTTGGATCACTTAATCGTAGTTTTTCAATCGCTTCACGAAGCCCCATAAAATCTTTAGTATTAACTGGATAAACCCCGCAAAAAACTAAGGGGTTCAATTGACGGTAACCCTCCAATGGTTCCTTCGTCGATCTATCTGCTTGCGTCAATGTATCTCCCACACGCACTTTTTGAGGGTCATGAATATTACACGTAATATAACCTACCTCACCACAATCTAAGCCATCCACCTTGACCATCTCAGGCGTAAAAAATCCAACCTCTTCAACCGCATGTTGCGTGTCCATATGCATCATCTTAACCTTCATCCCCTTCTTTAAACATCCATCAAGAACCCGTACATAAACAATAATCCCTTTGTAAATATCATACTTCATATCAAAAATCAAAGCCTTTAAAGGGAGTGATTCGTCCCCTTCCGGCGACGGCATAAACGTCACAATTTTCTCAAAAAGTTCTTTAATCGCAATCCCTTCTTTCGCTGAAACACATTGGATATGGGTATCATCAAAATTAAACGTTTCCATCACCTGTAATTTAGTATGATCCAAATCAATATTAGCAATATCAATTTTATTAATAACCGGAAGAATTTCGAGGTTATTATCAATGGCAAGATAAAAATTTGCAACGGTTTGAGATTCCACCCCTTGAGACGCGTCAACCACCAAAAGAGCTCCCTCACAAGCACGTAAAGATTTTTCAACCTCGTAGGAAAAATCCACATGTCCAGGAGTATCAATCAAATTAAATGTATACGTTTTTCCATCCTCTGCCTTATATTGCAGCCGCACCGCCGAAGCCTTAATAGTAATACCACGCTCACGTTCCAGGTCCATATCATCCAAAAGCTGATTTTTAAATTTTCGTTCATCAATGGCCCCTGCAAAAAGCAATAAACGATCGGCTAATGTAGACTTGCCATGATCAATGTGGGCAATAATAGAAAAATTACGTATAAGATGTTGATTCATAATAGGGGGATTATAGCAACATTTTTAACGACTTCAAGGAGGGAAATAATACTCTCTTGGTTGCTTCAAATTAATAAAGTATTTGTTAATTCTTTTTCGGCTATTTTATGTTGTTGTTTATCAGAGGTGACAAATAGTTGAGTCGATGCTTCAATAGCTGATCCTAATTGAATAATATCAAGTGTTTTTAATTGATGTTTATCGATAAGTTTAATGCACGAATTTTTAATTGATTCATCCCAGGGAACAATAGAAAAATAGGAAAAATCATTATTAAGCAATTTGATCGCTGCTGTTAAATCATCACTAATTATTTCTTTTTGACGATACCGTCTGATTAGTGTATTGCGTGCTTCCATATAAGTAATATGCGAAACGTAAACTTCTGTTGCCTCATAAAAAATCTTCAAAACTTTTTTTGTCCCTTTTTCCAAATTATATTTTTTGATCAAACTCGATGTATCAATAAAAATTTTCATGAACGCTCTTTTTGCCTAAATTTAATAAGTTCATCAGAAAAACCTTCTTTTTGAATAATTTTTTTAGGCATATTAAGTGACCATCCAGGTTTAATCTTTCCTTTATTATGAGGAATAATATCCGCAATAGCCTGATTTCGTTTCATAACAACAAACTCTTCCCCAAGACTGGCTCTACGCATATATCCAGCAATATCATGAGTAAATTCACGCATACTTATTTTAACCATTCCTATCCCCTTTCTCGTTAAAATATAACATGAGCTAAAACAATGTCAAACATTATTGTATAACAATATACTGAAACTTTTACATTCAAACTACTTTTAAAATTTTTTCTACAACCTGTTTAATAGACAACCCTGTAGTTTCAATAATAATAGCATCTTCTGCTTTTTTTAAAGGACCTGTTTGGCGGGAGAAATCTTTATAATCACGATCTTCGATTTCTTGACGGAGCTTTTCTTTATCAACTTTTTTTCCTTTTTTTACTAACTCTAGGAATCTACGTTCCGTTCGCTCCTCAACACTCGCATCCATATAAAATTTATAGGTCGCATTGGGAAAAACAACCGTGGTCACATCACGGCCTTCTGTAACAACATCTTTCTTCGCTCCAATTTTCTGCTGCCATGCCACCATAATCTCACGCACACGCGGTGCGCGGGCAATATAAAACGTATTATTCGTTACTTCTAATGTTCTAATCTCTTCACTAATATCCTGACCATCCAATAATACCTTGACGCCTGCATCATAATTTTCTAAATCAATAGTCGTCTTTCTAGCTAAGTCAACAAGTTGATCTTCATTCTCTAAATTTAATTTTTGTCGCATAGCTTTAAATGTTAAGGCTCGATACATTGCACCGGTATCTAAATAAGAAAACCCTAATGCTTTTGCTACACATTTAGCAACCGTGCTTTTTCCTGCTCCAGCAGGACCATCTATGGCAATAACCTTGGACATTAGTTAAACGCCTCTCTCTTCTCTTTAGCCTGAGTAAAATGCTGGATCAAGGTCTTTTGATCATGATTAACAATCGCTTTGCGTAACTGAGCAAGGTTCTGAACCATTTCATCCAGTGCCTTTAAAATATTCGTAGAATTAGCCATACAAATATCATTCCACATCTGCGGTGAAGAAGCGGCCACACGCGTTGTATCCTTTAGCCCTCCGGCAGAGTATTCCAAAAAATTTTTTGGAATACTATCCATCAAACTATACGCTAATACATGAGGCAAATGACTTGTATACGCTAATGCTTCATCATGTTCTTCCGGAGAAAGCTTCTTAACTTTCGCACCAACCTTACTCCATAAAGCCCTAACCTTTTCAATCGCTGTTTTATGGGTGTCTTTCGTCGGTGTCATAATACACAAAGAATTTGTAAATAAATCTGCGGTCGCATGTTCACTTCCTGTTTTTTCTGACCCAGCCAAAGGATGTGAGCCGACGAAAAAACTTGGCGCATTCAATTTCTTCTGCGTCGCCTCTACAATTTCGACTTTAGCACTTCCGACATCCGTTATAACACAGCCCCTCTTAAGGTGCTGATTAATCATCGGTAATAATTTAATAATCGCATCGACGGGCGTCGCCATAATGACCAAATCTGCGTTACGCACAGCTTGCTGCACATCCGTAAACCCCGCATCAATAGCTTTATTTTTTATGGCTGCCGTTAAACTTTCTTGTTTATACGATAACCCCACAACTTCACGTGCCAAATTATTTTTCTTGATAGCTAACCCTAAAGAACCACCTATCAATCCTACACCAACAATCGTAATTTTTTTAAATGCTGTCCGTGGTCGTAAAATCATTTTAGAATATCCTCTAACTCTCTCATTAATATTTTGTTTTCTTCTGCTGTTCCAATACTTATACGAATAAAAGTATTCAATCCCCAAACACTCATATCACGAATAATAATCCCTTTTTTCAATAATTGTTTTGATACTTGAGTAGAATCCTTTTTAACATTAAGTAAAATAAAATTTGTATACGTTTTCACATACTCCAACCCTAAATTTCCTAAAGATTCATAAAAAAATTGCCGTTGACCTTCCACTTTCTTGGCCAATCCCCGATAATATACTTTATCTTTCAAACATGCCAACGCCCCTACTTGCGCCAACGAATTAACATTAAATGGTTCTCGAATACGATTTAATAAATCAATTAATTCCGGATTAGCTATTCCATAACCAATGCGTAATCCAGCTAAACCATACATTTTTGAAAATGTTCGTGTCACAATCACATTTTTATGTGCTTTTAAAAGACCAATCGAATCCACATAATCTTTAGCTGTCACATATTCAAAATAAGCTTCATCAATAAAAACCAATACATCTTTACATAATCCTTTCAAAAAACTACGAACATCTTTCTCCGTCAAATACGTTCCTGCCGGATTATCTGGATTACCTAAAAAAATAATGCGTGTTTTTTGTGTCAC